>JAEEGI010004078.1_pt1 | contig 34474 bp, 28 predicted proteins | sample 8958751 | NCBI WGS metagenome assembly JAEEGI01 (sample SAMN16246545, study PRJNA631951) | gut metagenome | biome: gut microbiome; feature: rumen; material: KS-attached | host: Bos | place: Iran: Karaj | collected 2018-10
CTCAGCCTCCGGTTTAGCTGGCGCTAAAAGTCGTCTTCGTGCGAGACATACGCGACTCGGCAAATTTGCGTTAGCAACCTTGTGTAGGACGCCGCAGCTTTGCATCGGCGTCGCGAGCGATTCCGCGAAGCGGTCAAGTGAGAGGCGCGATGCAAAGTGCGGCAGCTTCGGGGGTCGCGCACGCAAAAATAGCTATTAAATCAGCGCTTCCAGAGATGAAAAGCGTTTTTACAAGATATGGCTGAGACAGGGGCGGAAAACGCGCCCTTGAAGGAAAAGCACGGAGGAATGACATGAATTTCGATACGAGCCCAATCAAAAAGACCGCCAGGATCGACAGACTTCTTGACGCGTTCTACAACTCGAAGCCGGAGATTGAGCCGGCGAGGGCTGAACTTATAACCGAGTCGTACAAGGCGACCGAGAACCTTCCCGAGGTGGAGAGAAAGTCGAGGGCGTTCGAGCACATTCTGGACAACATTCCGATCGTTATCCGCGACGACGAGCTCATTGTCGGCAGCACGACAATCAAGATGAGAGGCTGCCAGACCTATCCCGAGTTTTCGTACGAGTGGCTCGAGGCGGAGTTCGACACCGTTGCCGACAGAAAGGCGGACCCGTTCGATATCAGCGAAGACGCCAAGCGCAGGATCGCGGAGGCGGACAAGTACTGGAAGAACAAAACCACCAGCGAACTCGCGACCGCGCTTATGGATCCGAGGGCGCTCAGGGCGATCAACCACAACATCTTCACGCCGGGCAACTACTTCTACAACGGCATCGGCCACATTACCGTTAAGTATTGGACCGTTCTCGGCGAGGGCCTCAAGGGCGTCATCGCGAGAGCCGAAAAGGAAAAGGCGGAAATGTGCGTCGGCAAAGAGGACGCGTGCAAGCGCAGAATCTTCTACGAGGCAGTGATCAGAAGCTGCAAAGCGGTCATCAGATACGCCAACAGATACGCTGATCTGGCTGAGAAAATGGCTCAGTCCGCGAGCGGCGAGAGACGCACCGACCTGCTAAAAATCGCGCAGGTGTGCCGCAATGTTCCCGAGAATCCGGCCAAGTCGTTCCACGAGGCCTGCCAGGCGTTCTGGTTCATCCAGCAGCTTCTCCAGCTCGAGTCCAGTGGCCACTCGATTTCGCCCGGACGCTTCGACCAGTATATGTATCCTTATTATAAAAAGGACCTTGACAGCGGCGCGATCACGAGAGAGTCCGCGCAGGAGCTTCTCGACTGCATCTGGATCAAGCTGAACGACCTCAACAAGTGCCGCGACGCCGCTTCCGCGGAGGGATTCGCAGGCTACAGCCTCTTCCAGAACCTGATCGTCAGCGGCCAGGACAGGGACGGCAAGGACGTCACCAACGACCTGTCCTCCATGTGCATCGAAGCTTCCATGCACACCGGCCTTCCGATGCCTTCGCTTTCCATCAGAATCTGGAACGGCACGCCCCACGAGATTCTCGTGAAGGCGGTCCAGCTCACCCGCACGGGCATCGGCCTTCCCGCATACTACAACGACGAAGTAATCATTCCCGCCCTCATGAACCGCGGAATTCCGCTCGAAGAGGCGCGCGAGTACAACATCATCGGCTGCGTGGAGCCCCAGGTTCCGGGCAAGACCGACGGCTGGCACGACGCGGCGTTCCTCAACATGCTCAGCCCTCTCGAGCTGACGTTCACGAACGGCTGGGAGGACGGCGAACTTGTGACTGTCGAGACGGGCGACGTGCTCAAGATGACTACGTTCGATGAGCTCTACAACGCCTACAAGAAGCAGATGACAACTTCCATCGCGCTGATGGTCAACGCGATCAACGCGATAGATTACGCCCACGCTCAGAGAAGTCCGCTTCCGTTCGAGTCCTGCCTCACAGACGGGTGCTTCGAATCAGGCAAGTGCGTGGAAGAGGGCGGAGCGATCTACAACTTCACCGGACCTCAGGGCTTCGGTATCGCCAACGTCGCGGACGGCCTTTTCGCAATCAAGAAGCTCGTTTTCGAGGAGAAAAAGTACACGATGGCGGACTTCAAGCAGGCCATGGCGGACAACTTCGGAAAGGGGCTCACGCCGCTCGACATCGAGCACATCGTGAAGTCGGTTTGCGCGAACCTGCGCAGAGACGGCAGGGAGATCACCCCCGAGCTCGTGAAGGCGGTCTACGCCAGCGTGGTTGAGTCCAAGAAGCTCCCCAAGGAACGGGTCGACTTCTACGAGAAGATGCTCGACGACATCGAGGCGCTTCCCAAGTACGGCAACGACATCGACGAGATCGACCTCTTCGCGAGGGACGTGGCGTACACCTACACAAAGCCGCTTGAGACGTTCAAGAACCCTCGCGGCGGCATCTTCCAGGCGGGCCTCTATCCGGTCTCCGCGAACGTTCCGCTCGGCGCCCAGTCGTGCGCTACTCCGGACGGAAGACTCTCGCAGGCTCCGATCGCGGACGGCATCGGACCCGCACAGGGCAGAGACAAACTCGGACCCACGGCCGCGGCAAACTCGGTCGCGAAGATCGACCACCTGATCGCCTCCAACGGAACTCTCTACAACCAGAAATTCCACCCGTCGGCGCTCTCGGGCCCGAAGGGCATCAACGACTTCATCACCTACCTGAGAACGTACTTCAACAGAAAGGGCATGCACGTGCAGTTCAACGTGGTCAGCCGCGAGACGCTGCTCGACGCTCAGCAGCACCCTGAGAAGTACAAGGCGCTGGTGGTAAGAGTCGCGGGATACAGCGCGCTGTTCACGACGCTCTCGCGCTCGTTGCAGGACGACATTATTTCGAGGACGACTCAGGCCAATACTTTCTAAAATCGCCGGCTTTCGGCTCTTTACTCAGTCCGCGCCGTAGACGTAAATAAGAACGATTCCGGAAGATAAGCTCGAAACCTGGCGATTTCAACGAACAACTGCTTCCAAAGCGGCGGAAAACACTGAAACTCAAGGAAAAATCAACCGACCATGAACGACAACTACATGCAGCAGACCGGAAGGATCTTCGACATCCAGAGATATTCGATTCACGACGGCACCGGCATCAGAACGATAGTCTTTTTAAAAGGCTGCGTGCTGAGATGCAGGTGGTGCTGCAACCCGGAGTCCCAGGAGTACAAGATCCAGGAGATGGTCGTTGCGGGCAAGAAAAAAATAATCGGCAGGGACGTCACGGTGGCCGAGGTCATGCAGGAAGTCATGAAGGACGGCGACTACTACCGGAACTCGGACGGCGGCCTGACCCTTTCCGGAGGCGAGTGCCTCTGCCAGCCTGACTTCGCGGCGGCGCTTTTAAGGGCGGCAAAGGAGAACGGAATCAACACCGCCATCGAGTCCGCCGCCACGCTTCCCTTTGAGAACATCCAGAAGCTCCTTCCTTACCTCGACACCTACCTGATGGACATCAAGCACATGGACGCGAGGAAGCATGAGGAGTTCACGGGGAAGCCGAACACGCGCATTCTCGAGAACGCCAGGAAGGTCGCGGAGAGCGACGTCGAGCTCATTATTAGAGTGCCGGTCATTCCGACATTCAACAACACGCCCGAGGAGATAAGGCAGATCGCGACGTTCGCGGCCTCGCTTCCCGGCGTTGAGCAGCTCCACCTGCTGCCGTACCACCGGCTCGGGCAGGACAAGTACACGGGGCTCGGAAGGGAATACCTTCTCGACGGCATCGAGCCGATGTCGCAGGCATACATGGAGTCGCTTCTGGAGGTCGCGAAAAAGAGCGGCCTGAGGTGCCAGATCGGAGGATAAAATGGATCTTCAGGGATTAATCAAACAGTCCGACGACACGAAAATGAGGATCGTGCAGGAGCTCGTTCCCGGCAAGCAGGTGACGCTGGCGCACATTATCGCGAACCCGGAGCCGATTCTGTACAGGAAGATGGGTCTCAACCCGTCGGTGGACTACTCCAACAGCTCGATCGGGATCATGACGATGACGCCGGCGGAGACCTCGATAATCGCGGGGGACATCGCAATGAAGGCTTCCGGCGCGGAGATCGGATTCGTGGACAGGTTCAGCGGAACGCTCATAATGACCGGAACGGTCTCGGCGGTGGAGACGGCGGTGCACGCGGTCGTGGATTACCTAAGAGACACGCTCAAGTTCACCGTGGTCGCCATCACGAAGACCTGACGGAGACCTAAGGACCTAAGGAAGACTTGAAGCGGAAAGGCGGGCGGCCTTCATGAGAAAGATAATTTTGATCGGCCGCAGCGAGGCCGGCAAGACGACTTTAACGCAGGCGCTCAGGGGCGAGGAGATTCACTACCACAAAACGCAGTACGTCAACTACGACGACGACGTCATCGACACCCCGGGCGAGTACATACAGAGCAGAGAGTTCGCGAGAGCCATCGGGCTCTACACATACGAAGCCGACGTGGTCGGATTCCTGATAGCCGCGAACGAGACGTACTGCCTTTTCGACCCGGGTAGCACCGCCTTCTGCAACAGGGACGTAATAGGGATCATCACCAAGATAAACGATCCGGACGCGAACCTCCCGATGGTGATGAACTGGATGGACATAATGGGGGTTGAGCCGGATAAAATATTCCTCGTCGACTCGGTAGCGGGCGAGGGAGTCGAAAAGATAAGAGACTACCTGAACCGGTAACAGATATTTCCGGGAAATACGAAAGTGAAAACAAACGGCCGCGGGGCCGGAAAAAACACCACAGATATACATACTTTTTTACAGGAGGCAAATTTCATGAAATCAGAGTATGAGATCAAGAAGGAAATCTGCGACATCGGCCGTCGTATTTACGACAGGGGAATGGTCGCCGCCAACGACGGCAACATCTCCGTAAAGCTGAACGACAACGAGTTCCTTTGCACACCTACAGGTGTGAGTAAGGGCTTTATGACGCCCGACTTCATCTGCAAGGTCGACAGAGAGGGAAAAGTTATCCAGGCGAACCCGGGATTCAAGCCCTCTTCGGAGATCAAGATGCACATGCGCGTCTATAAAGAGAGACCGGACGTCAACGCGGTCGTACACGCACACCCGTTGTACGCGACCTCGTTCGCAATCGCGGGAATTCCGCTGACTCAGCCCATTATGCCTGAGGCGGTCATCGCTCTCGGCTGCGTTCCGATCGCGAAGTACGGACGTCCTTCCACCGAGGAGATTCCGGACGCGGTTTCCGAGCACGTTCAGTATTTCGACGCTGTACTGCTTGAGAACCACGGCGCTCTCACGTATTCGAACACGCTCCTCAACGCGTACTACAAGATGGAGTCCACCGAGTTCTACGCGCAGCTGCTCTACCAGTCCAAGATGCTCGGCGGCCCGAAGGAGTTCACGCCTCAGCAGGTCGAGGACCTCTACGAGATCAGGAGAAAGTTCGGTATGCCCGGACGCCATCCGGCGAACCTCTGCCCGAACACGCTTGAAGGCAAGCCCAGCTGCCACAACTGCGGCGGTTCATGCTCAGGTCATCACACATCCTCTTCGAGCAGCTCCGACGACGCTCTGATCGCCGAGATCACCAAGAAGGTTATGGCGCAGCTTAACAAATAAGCTACAGCGGACAGAATTATAAAAACAGACCGGGAATTCCCGCCGGCGCCTTTCGATAATAGACGGACGGGAACCGGAGTATTAAGGAACGGAAAGTGTTATGGACCGGAAGCTTTCGGACGCGGCAATCGAACAGATAGTGCGTGACGTGGTCGCATCCCTTGAAGGCGCGAAACCGCAGAAACCGGCGCAGTCCTTGCGGCAGAATTCCTACCCCGATATGACGCTTGAGCTCGCGCTCAGGATCATCGAAGGAGTCGAGAAAAAGGCGGCCGAAATCGGAGTCAACGCGGTGGTGGCGATCTCGAACAGGGGCGCGAATCCGGTGGCGGTGCACTGCATGGACGGCTCTTACATAGCAAGCTACGGCATTGCTTTCGACAAGGCGTTCACGGTGGCGGCGCTCAAGATGTCCACGTCGACGCTCAAAAAGCTCGCCCAGCCCGGAAAGCCGCTCTACGGAATCCAGTTTACGAACAATCAGCGAATAGTGATTTTCGGAGGCGGGGAACCGTTTGAGGTGGACGGAACGGTGATCGGCGGCATCGGCGTCAGCGGCGGAAGCGAGGAACAGGACACATTCCTGGCCGAATACGGACTTAGACTTTTTAAGGAGGCGATCGCGAAATAATGGACGAGAAAGATATTCAGGCAATCGTGGCTCAGGTATTGGCAAATATCCAGCTTCACGACGAGCCGGCAGAAAAAAGACTCGGAATATTTGACGACATGAACGATGCCATAGCGGCTGCAATCGAGGCCCAAAAGGTCATGCAGAAAATGCCTATGGATTTCAGGGAAAGAATTATTTCCAACATCAGAAGACTTACCATCGAAAATGCGGAGCTCCTCGCGAGAATGGGCGTTGAGGAGACGGGAATGGGCAACGTAGGCGACAAGATTTTGAAGCACAAGCTTCTCGCCGAAAAGACGCCCGGAACCGAGGACATCACCACGCGCGTTTGGTCGGGCGACAGGGGACTCACCCTTATCGAAATGGGCCCGTTCGGCGTTATCGGCGCCATCACGCCCACGACCAACCCCAGTGAGACGATCCTCTGCAACAGCATCGGAATGATAGCGGGCGGCAACACCGTCGTTTTCAACCCCCACCCGGCGGCGATCAGAACGTCGCAGTTCGCGATAGAACTCGTGAACAGAGCCTCGCTCGAGGCGGGCGGCCCGAACAACGTCGCAACTTCCGTTGTTAAACCCACCATGGACACATCCAAGATAATGATGTCCCACAAGGCCATCCAGCTCATCGCCGCGACAGGCGGACCCGGCGTCGTCACCACGGTCCTCTCGTCCGGACGCAGAGGCATAGGCGCAGGCGCGGGCAACCCGCCGGCACTCGTGGACGACACGGCCGACATCCCGAAGGCTGCGAGAGACATCGTGAACGGCTGCACGTTCGACAACAACCTCCCGTGCATCGCGGAGAAGGAAATTGTCGCCGTCGAGTCGATCGCGGACGAGCTCAAGTACCATCTGCTTGAAAACGGCTGCTACGAGGCAACTCCCGAAGAGATTCAGAAGCTCGCCGAGACCGTTATCACGCCGAAGGGCGCGCTCAACCGCAAGTGCGTCGGAAGAGACGCAAAGACCCTTATGAAGATGATAGGCGTGGACGTTCCCTCGAACGTGCGCTGCATCATTTTCGAGGGCGAGAAGGAACACCCGCTCATCGCCACCGAGCTCATGATGCCTATCCTCGGTATCGTAAGGGCGAAGGATATCGACGACGCCATCGAGAAGGCGGTGTGGCTCGAACACGGCAACCGCCATTCGGCACACATCCACTCGAAGAACATCGACAATATCACCAAGTACGGCAAGGCGATCGACACCGCGATCCTCGTTAAGAACGCTCCGTCCTACGCGGCCCTCGGCTTCGGCGGCGAAGGCTACTGCACGTTCACGATCGCGAGCCGCACCGGCGAGGGACTCACTTCCGCTCAGACATTCACAAAGCGCAGACACTGCATCATGTCGGACAGCCTGTGCATCAGATAAGGGAGGAAAAACAAATGGACAACCAACGTGACATTCAAGAGATTGTCAGGAAAGTGCTTGAGGCCATGAACAGCTCTCCGGTACGCCCCGCCTCCGGTTATACCGCGGGAGGACAGGGCGGCGCCATTCCGAAGACGGCCCACGTAGCGTTCCTTACCGCTCTTGAAAAATTCGAAATCAGGGAATATCCGATCCCTGAGGTCGGCGACGACGACATTCTCGTCAAGGTCGAAGGCTGCGGCATTTGCGGAACCGACGCTCACGAATTCAGAAAAGACCCGTTCAGTCTTATCCCGGTGGCTCTCGGACACGAGGGAACCGGCGAGATCGTGAAGATCGGCAAAAACGTCAAGGTCGACAGCGCCGGCAAGCCGGTGGGCCTCGGAGACAAGATCGTCACCTGCATGATATTTAAAGACAACCCCGAAATCACGATGTTCGACCTCAACAAGCAGAACGTCGGCGGTGCGGACGTCTACGGACTTCTTCCGGACGACGACGTGCACCTCAACGGCTGGTTCGCGGACTACATTCTGATCCGCGGCAAGCTCGGCTCCACGTTCTTCAACGTGAGCGACCTTGACCTCGACTCTAGAATTCTCATCGAGCCCTGCGCGGTACTCGTTCACGCTGTCGAGAGAGCGAAGAGCACGAACATCCTCAGATTCAACTCCAGAGTTGTTGTACAGGGATGCGGACCGATCGGACTCATCTGCATCGCGGTTCTGAGAACGCTCGGCATCCAGAACATCGTGGCGGTCGACGGAAACCCGAAGAGACTTGAATTCGCGAAGAGAATGGGCGCCATGGGTTCGGCCAACTACAGAGAGATCAAGGGTATCGAGGCTCTCACAGAGGCGGTCAAGGACGCGTTCGGCGGACATCTTGCGGACTTCGGATTCCAGTGCACCGGCGCTCCCGGCGGACATTCCAACATCTACAAGTTCATCCGCAACGGCGGCGGCCTTTGCGAGCTGGGCTTCTTCATCAACGGCGGCGACGCGACAATCAACCCGCACTTCGACATCTGCTCGAAGGAGATCACGATCGTCGGCTCCTGGGTCTACACTCTCAGGGACTATGCGACGACGTTCGACTTCCTCAAGAGGGCGCAGGGTATCGGGCTCCCGATCAAAGAGCTCATCACCCACAAGTTCCCGCTTGACCAGATCAACGAGGCGATGGGCGTGAACCTGAGACAGGAAGGTCTCAAGATCGCGATCGTCAACAAGTGACCGGCACGGAAATGCGGATTTAATGCTCTTTACGCAAGCGGCGAACAGTTGCTGTTAAATCGGCATTCCCTTAAAAAGGCCGGCTGACATTGGATGAGCGGCAGAGCGCCGCAGGGGTCATTCCCGAAGCGCCCGCTGCAGAAAATAACAATACTCCCGACAGAAAGCGGCAGGCGCCGCGGGGAGGAAAGAATTAAATCCCGGAGAGTTTTACTGAAATGGCAGAAGCAGTTGGATTTGTGGAAGTATACGGACTGGTTGCGGCGTTCGTGGCAGGAGATGCCGGATGCAAGGCGGCCGACGTACATATGGAGGTTTTCGACAGAAACAAACCGGCTCACCCGGAAAAGCTGAAGGTGCCTCTTATCGTTTTGGTGAAATTCAGAGGGAACGTCGCCGCGGTTCAGGCTGCGGTCGAGGCTGCGGTCGAAGCGGCCGAAAAGGTCTCGGGAGTGGTTACGTCTTATATAATAGCGAACCCGGAACCCGGAACCGAGAAGATGCTGAAGCTCAGCGGACTCGACAAGAGTTAGCCTGTAGGAGCGGGGCGGCGGTAAGGCAATGTGATTTTATTTGGGCAAGCTGAACGGCGGGAAACATTCATGATACGCCTGAACGCAAAGCCCGGTAGCGTGAAAACATCTTTAAAATCTTATGGAGGTAAATATTATGATCGTTCAGGAAGCATTGGGCATGGTTGAGACCAGAGGTCTTACAGCGGCTATCGAAGCGGCCGACGCAATGGTTAAAGCGGCAGAGGTCACCCTCATCGGCACCGAGAAGATCGGCTCCGGACTCGTTACCGTCATGGTAAGAGGCGACGTCGCTGCAGTTAAAGCGGCAACCGAAGTCGGCGCCGCAAACGCAGGCAAACTCGGCGAGCTCGTAGCGGTTCATGTTATTCCGAGACCGCACAACGACGTAGAGAAGATCCTTCCCCAGGCGAAATAATTCTTGAGGCGCCGGGTAAACCGGCATTTCAAAGACGTCAAGGGACAGGGCCGTCGCGATATCACGGTCGGATTTAAAAAGGGCGGCAGCTCTTAAGAATCATGCTTCGCTCAGCGGATCACGCGGGGCGGGCGGAACTTAAAAGTGTTTCTCAGGGAGGAACGGTAGAAAATGGAGTCATTGGGATTTATCGAGGTCAGAGGCGTAACTGCCGCGATCGACGCGCTTGACATAATGTGCAAAACCGCAAACGTCAGGTTCGTCACGTGGGAGCGCAGACTCGGCGGCTGGCTTGTCACAATCGTAATAGAGGGAACGGTCTCGGCCGTCACCGAAGCAGTGGAAGCCGCGAACGCGCGAAGCCTCGTCAAACCCTGCGCGCACGCCGTTATCGCCAACCCCCACGAGGAGACCGCCAGAATGGTTGCTATAAGCGCCAGCAGACTTAAGAAGGTGTGACATTATGGCACAGACAAAGAAAACACCTGCAAACGGCGCGCCGAAGGCTGACGAAAAGAAGCCGGCGGCCCCGAAGGTAAAAGAAGTTAAAACTGAATCCGCGGGCAGCGGAAATGTTGAAAGAATCAAGGAGGAAAAGAAAATGGTACAACAGGCTTTAGGTATGGTTGAGACGAGAGGTCTTACAGCGGCAATCGAAGCGGCGGATGCAATGCTCAAGGCAGCGAACGTTGAACTCGTCGGCACCGAGAAGATCGGTTCCGGACTCGTTACCGTTATGGTAAGAGGCGACGTCGGCGCAGTCAAGTCCGCGGTTGAAGCGGGCGGCGCAAACGCAGCCAAGCTGGGCGAACTCGTAGCTACCCACGTAATCCCCAGACCTCACAACGACGTAGAGAGAATTCTTCCCGTTCTGAAGTAATTTTTCCGTACGGCAGAAGCGGTAAAAGCGCGTTCGCGGCACGTTCCTTATATTAAAAAAGGGGGAAGTGCGCCCGCAACAGACTTTTTGCCGCGAAAACACGGAATGCTCCCGCGACTCCTTTGAACGGCGTCCGCAGGTCCGCATGTTCGCAGAGAGACAGAGCGACAGAGCGGATGCCGGGGAGCGCGGAGCGGGGATTATCGGCGGGAGCCGGGGCTGTGAATATTCTTGAAGCGGCCGGCGGTTCCCAAAAGGCGGAGAACTATGGATCAGTCAGTAGAGCAAATCACAAGAGCGGTGCTTGAAATACTCGGGCAGAATAACGAACACGGCTTCAACGTTCCTGTCGGCGTTTCGGCGCGTCATATTCATCTCACTCAGGAGCACGTCGAAAGGCTTTTCGGTGAAGGATATCAGCTCACGAAAAAGAAGGATCTCATGGGCGGGCAGTTTGCGTCCAACGAGCTCGTCACGATTGTCGGCGTAAAGCTGAGAGCGATCGAAAACGTGCGCGTTCTCGGACCCTGCAGAAGCAAGTCCCAGGTCGAGATCTCTCAGACCGACGCGATCAAGCTGGGCATCAAGGCGCCGATCAGGCTTTCCGGAAATCTCTCCGGCAGCGCATCGATCGCCGTCGTGGGGCCGAAGGGCGTTATCTACCTTGACGAGGGGTGCATTATCGCGGAGCGCCACATTCACATGACGCCGCGCGATGCGGAGCTCGCGGGAGTGAAGCACGGGGACGTGGTCTCGGTGAAGTTCAACAACGAGAGAGGAACGATCTTCAACAACGTTTCGATCCGCGTAGACCCTTCGTACTCGCTTGAGATGCACATCGACACCGACGAGGCGAACGCCTCGAAGATCAAGACCGGCGACGTCGGTATGATTATTAAACAGAACTAAACGGGTGGTTTTATGCTGGTAGGAAGAGTGGTTGGCAGCGTCGTTGCCACGAGAAAAAACGAAAATCTTATAGGCAATAAGTTCATGATCATCGAGCCCATGGAGAGCATGGCCGACAAGAAGAGAATTGTTGCCATCGACAACGTCGGAGCCGGCATAGGCGAGATCGTGCTTGTCGCAGAGGGAAGCGCGGCCAGAATCGGCTGCGGTCTTGTCAACTGTCCTATCGACGCCGCGATAGTAGGTATCGTCGACGACAGCATAGGACTGGAATAAGGACGAACGCCGCCGCCCGCCCGTTTAATAGCGGAGGGCGGGCGGCGCGTCCCTTGATAACTTTTACCGCAGAAAAGGCATTCACGCCAAATGCGCGGCAACTTCACGCCAAATGCGCGGCAACTTCGCGCCAGGCGAGCGGCATTTTGCGCAGGGGTGCCCTGTAAAAGCGGCAGAAAGAGACATTGATTTATGGAACTGTCAAGGCTTATCGAAATACTTCGGAGCAACGGCATCGTCGGCTGCGGCGGAGCGGGATTCCCGTCCCATGCGAAGCTCAACAAATCGGCTGATACGGTTATTCTTAACTGCGCCGAGTGCGAGCCTCTTCTGAAACTTCACCGCCAGGTCATGGAGAAGTACGCGTACGAGATCATGACCGCGCTCGAGGACGTCGCCGATGCGCTTGAAGTTTCGAATGTCATTATCGCGATCAAGCAGTCGTACGGACGTGCGGTGGAGGCGATCACGGCGAATCTTTCGTCGTTCCGCCACATCAAGATCGGGCTTCTTCCCGAGATCTACCCGGCCGGCGACGAGGTCGTGACCATTTACGAGACAACAGGCAGAGTCGTGCCGCCCGGAAGCATTCCGATCGCGGTGGGGTGCGTTGTTTACAACGTCGAGACGATGCTCAACATATATAACGCGGTCCACGCGGACACGCCTGTCACCGAAAAGTTCGTGACCGTTTGCGGCGAGGTCAGAAACCCCGTCACGCTCAAGGTTCCGCTCGGAGTTACTTTCGCGGAGCTCGTTGAGGCAGCCGGCGGCGCGACGATCGAAAATCCGGTCTACCTGTGCGGCGGACCCATGATGGGCACACTCACCGGACCCGACGGAGTTGTGACGAAGACGACAAGCAGCATCATTCTGCTCCCGGACAACTCCTACGTGGTAACGCACCACAGACCGAACATCAAGCTCCAGTTCAGAAGGGCGAAAGCCGTCTGCTGCAACTGCCACATGTGTTCGGATCTCTGCCCGCGCCACCTTCTCGGCGAGCCGATATCACCGGCCGACTTTATGACCGCCGGCGTCAGCATGCGCACAGACAACGTGAAGCCGTTCCTCGGGACCCTTTACTGCTGCGGCTGCGGCGTGTGCGAAATGTACGCGTGCCCCCAGGGTCTCTCGCCGAAAACGCTCATCAATGAGTACAAGGCGGGCCTCAGGAAGCACGGCGTCGCGATGGCGGGACAGGCGGAGCTGAAACCGGTTTCCGCGACGAGACCGCACAGAATGCTCTCGAAGGAGAGGCTTACCGCGAGGCTCGGACTTTCCAGGTACGACCTTCCCGCGCCCCTCACCGAGACAGGGACGAAATTCACGCGCCTACGCCTGAAGCTCTCGCAGCACATCGGCGTACCGTGCGTTCCTTCGGTTCAGGCCGGCGACACGGTCACAAAGAACCAGCTTATAGCGGCAACGCCCGCAACCAGCCTCGGAGTGGCGCTTCACTCCCCGGTTGACGGAGTCGTCGAGAGCGTTACCGACAGTGAGATTATTATTTCCGCGCGCCGCGGCTTTTAAGGCGGCGGTTTCGCGGTTATTTCCGGGATTCCGGACTTCCGGAGCCTGCCGAAACTTCCTTGCGGCGGCCGGAAAATGATTTGTTCGCAATATACGAAAGGTGAAAACCGGTATGAGCAGTGCAATTGGCTTAGTCGAATACAGAACGATTTCAACGGGTCTCAGGGCGGCCGATATTCTTATCAAGGCGGCGGAGGTGGAAGTGCTTGACGCGCACCCGGTGTGCCCCGGAAAGTACGTGATCCTCGTCTCGGGAAAGCTCGGCAGCGTGAAGGCCGCGGTTGAGGCGGCGAAAACGAATTTTCCGGAAATGCTCGTGGACAGCTTCGTGCTCGGCAACCCGCACGAGTCGATATTCTCGGCAATGTTCGGGGCGGCGGAATTCGGCGAGGTCGAGGCGCTGGGAATCGTTGAAACCTTTTCGGTGGCGGGGGCGATCGTCGCTGCGGATGTGGCGGCCAAGACCGCGGAAGTGCGTCTCGTCGAACTGAGGCTCGCGAACGGCATGGCCGGAAAGTCGTACGTGCTCTTCACGGGCGACGTGGCGGCGGTAACGGCGGCGGTTGAGAAGGCGATTGCGGCGGTGTCGGAGGACGGCATGTGCCTCGACAGCGCGATCATCCCGCGGCCGGACAAAAAGTTGTGGGAAACTATAGTCTAAGGAAACTGCAGATTCCGGGCTCTTTACGCAGCCGCACTTTATGTTGCGCCCCTCACTTGACTGGGCAAAGCCCAGAATCGTTCGTGACGCCAACATAAAGCTGCGGCGTATCGAGATAAGGCGGCGGAGGCGGTTTAGAAGCGTTCAAGTGACGGCGCGACACATTTGATTTTACAGAAGAAAGAGCAGGCACGTTTCGGAAATGCTGGCAATCGAGAGAAAGCAATACATAAAGGATTTGCTTCAGAAAGAGAAAAAAGTCGTGGTCAGCGACCTGGCGACGCAGTTTGACGTTACCGAGGAGACGGTCCGCAGGGATCTGATCAAGCTCGAGAACGAGGGCGTTGCGAGAAAAATCTACGGCGGCGCGGTGCTGGCGGAGAGTTCGGACGTGGATCTGCCGTATTCGGTGAGAAAGCTGTCGAACGTGGAACTCAAGCAGGCGATCGCGAACGTGACGGAGGATATCATTCCCGAGAGCTCGAACGTAATGCTCGACGGCAGTTCGACCGCGCTTTTCGTCATCAAGGCGCTCAAGGTCAGGAAGAACCTGACGGTCATCACCAACTCGTCGGAAATTGTTTGCGAGCTGTGCGACAAGCCGTTCTGGAGGGTGTTCGCGACAGGCGGCATGCTGAAAGAGGGCGGCTACGCGTTCGTGGGAGCGCGGGCGGTCGAGGCGATAAAGTCGTTTCACGTGGACTACGCGATATTCTCGTGCAAGGGAATCGACATGAAGAACGGCCTCACGGACTCGAACGACGACGACGCGGAGATCAAGAAGGCGATAATCGGGTCGGCGAGAACGAAAATTCTCGCGATTGACAGCACGAAGTTCAACCGGGTGTCGCTGGTGGAGATCTGCAAGGTCGGCGACGTGGATATTGTTGTTACGGACAAAAATCCGGGAATTGAATGGACGGAGTTCTTCGCGGAGAGGCAGATCGGGCTTCTGTACCCGGTGCGGAACGCGTGAACGGAAAACCGCGGAACAGCGAGTGATTTTAAAGAAGTTTCGGAGCTTTATATGACAGAATTTCTGCTCAGCTCAAACTTAATATTCGGGGCGGGCGCCACGGATGCGCTCGGCAGGTACTGCAAGAAAAACGTGACGGTCGTTACCGACCCGGTCATGAAGGAAACGGGCATCTGCGACAGGATCGTGAACCTTCTTAGGACGTGCAACGTGAGCGTTTACGACAAGGTTATGCCGGATCCGACGCTGACGCTCGTGACCGACTGCCTGAAGTTCGTTACGGACAAGGGAGCGGAGGTTATTGTGGCGCTCGGAGGCGGAAGCGCGATCGACACGGCCAAGGCGGTCATTCTGGTGCTGGACGGCATGAACGTTCACCCGGAATTCGTGGCGATTCCGACGACAAGCGGAACGGGCTCGGAGGTTACGAACTACACGGTGATCAGGGACGAGGATGCGGGCAGAAAGATACCGCTCGCAGACGACAGGATGATCCCGGACCTTGCGATCCTCGACTACAAGCTCACGAAGACGGTGCCGCCCAAGGTCACCGCGTTTACGGGAATGGACGTCATTACCCACGCGTTCGAGGCGTACGTCGCGAAGGGCGCGAACCCGATTACCGACGCGTATGCCGAAAAGGCGCTCAAGCTCGCGTTTGAGTGGCTGCCGGAGGCGTACAAAAACGGTGACGACGATGCAGCCCGCGAAAATATGATGATGGCGTCATATCTGGCGGGGCTTGCGTTCACGAAGGCGGGGCTCGGTATCTGCCACTCGATCTCACACGCTGTCGGCGCGGCGTTCCACATTCCTCACGGCGAGGCAAACGCGATAACGCTGCCGCACGTGATCGCGTTCAACTCGGCTCTCAACGTGCCGTTCGGCGCTGACAAGTCGGCGACGGCGAAAAGGTACGCGGAGATCGCGAGGATCATCGGGTTGCCCGCGGCGGGAACGAGACTCTCCGTTCAGTATCTTGTCCGCGAGATCAACAAGCTCAACAACGAGCTTCAGATTCCGTCGTCGCTTCTCCAGGCGGGCGTGAACCTGCCCAACTACACCGAGCACAGAAGCGGGATCATTCAGGCGGTGCTCGACGACATCTGCACGAGCGCGAATCCGGTCGACCCCGACGCGGGACAAATCGGCGCGATTCTCGACAAGGTGTTCGGGAAGATACTTCCTTGAGAATCATAAAGCTATATGCGAAAAGCACCGGCGGCGCCGTGGAGCGCCGCCGGTGCTTTTTCCCTTATTATAGCGGAAAATCAGCCTTTCAGTATCGCGGCGGTGGCCTCGATGTCGGCGGCCGTCCAGTCGGGGCTTATGCCGACGTAGGCGGTGCGGGAGAGGAGGTCCAGCGTGCGCGGGCACATGTCCGGGGTGTAGTTCATCTGCAGGCCCTGGTTCTCCTTCATCAGGAACGGATCCATCGCGGGGTGGAGCGCGCCGCGTTTTTCCATGATCTGGGTCCAGTTCGTGTAGATGTGCTTGCCGGTGTCGATCGGTACGGTCAGCCAGAGACCCTTCTCGAGGCAGCGGGCCTGGACCGCGCGGCATTCTTCGGAGGTGTCGAAGCGGAGCGCGAGGGTCGTGCCGCAGTCGCCTTCGATGTCGTGGGAGGGGGCCTGCGTGAACGGACCGTTCTCGCAGACGAGCGCGGCGAGGGCGTCGCGGTTGCGCCTGAGGTCGGCGAGAATTCCCGGCATTTTCTTGAGCTGTTCACGCAAAATAGCGCCGGTGATGTCGGAAATTCTGAACTCGGTGCCGCCGAAAAGGGGCTGCGAGATGCCGTTCAACTGATCGCCGAAGAAGGCCACAGCGCTTGAGTCGTGGTAGATGAGCGCGCGTTCATAGACCTGACGGTTGTTCGTGACGAGGGCGCCGCCTTCTCCCGACGTGATGACCTTGAAGTAGTTGAACGAGTACGCGCCGGCGTCTCCGATCGTGCCGAGATAGCGCCCCTTGTACATTCCTCCGTCCGCCTGGCAGGCGTCTTCGACGATCGCGAAGCCGTAATCCTGTGCCATCGCGGTCAGTTTGTCGAGGTCCGCGGGAAAGCCCTGAATGTAGACCGGCATGACCGCCTTCGTGTGGGGCGACAGCTTGCGCAGAACGTCGTCCATGTCGAGCGTGAGCGTGTCGTCGACGTCCGCGATGACGGGAATGGCGCCGACTGAAGTTACCGCGAGGGCGGAGGCGATATACGTGTAAGCGGGAACGATGACCTCGTCGCCCGGACCGATGCCGAGACCGATAAGAGCGGACGAGAGCGCCGCGAAGCCGGACGTCATCGTTATCATATATCCGGAGCCTGTGAGACTTTTCCACTCCTCCTCAAAATTGTAAACTTCCTGCCCTGCGGCGTTGATCTTGAAAAACTGCCGGCTCATGATCGCCCTTGCGACGGCGTCGATTTCTTCCTGACCTATTCTGTACATGTTTTCCTCCAGATTTTGTGTGTTAAGTCAAACGCGGCGCAGTGTTTTTGCCGCGGTTTTATTCATGCGGCCGGCTCGCACCTGCCGCCTTTTATCTCATTTCTGCAGTATTTCCGCAATGATTGCCAGATTCCTGTCTATCAGCAGCTGGTCGGAGTTGTCCGCCAGCGGGTGGGCGTCGCTGAACCTGAAGCAGTCGACCTCGTAGCCCCCGCGGACGAGCTGGTCCCGGGAGGGCAGGTAGGCGTTGTAGCCGTTGGCGTTCGAGAGGCAGAGCGTGTGCGGGAACGGGGAGTACGCACGAAGGCGCATCGAAATCTCCGAAAAGATCTCGAACGGGAACGGGACGAACACGGCCTCGCCAATGGCGACGACCGCGGCGGGATACGTGAATTCGCGCTCATAGTCCGGACAGCCGGCGGCGTACTCGTCGCAGACCGCTTTATAATAAGAGTATGTGAGGCGGCTGATGTTGATCAGCTTTTCGGGATCTTTGTACGAGTCGAGAGCGGCACGGGCGTCTTCGTACGGCGGGAGCGGCTTGCGGGGCAGGGAAATGAGGCACGGAATGACTTTCAGAAGGCCGTCGGAATATTCTCCGAGCGCCTTGTACGCTCTCACGGCGTCCTCGCCCGCGATCGCGCCGAGTTCCTCCACGTAGCTGATGTTCCCGGTGGTCTGGCCGTTGCTGAGCCTCGGGCCAACGTCGCCGATCGCTCCGTTCCAGAAGCCGGTCAAAACACCTGTTTCTTTCTCAAGCCGGTCGGTCATCACCCCCGGCCAGTCGCGCGTTATCTCGCGGTTGTCGCCGGCCGCGGTGCCGTGGCAGCCGTAGTGGAGCATGTTGACGATGCCCTTGCGGTCGCTTTTGCGGCGGATCGCGATAAGGGTGAGGGTCGGGTCGAAGCAGCCCCAGGGGTTCTGGCCCAGGCCGATGAAGCCGTTCGGGAACTGCTGCCGCCGGTTGATGCCGACCTCCGAGCGAACGGTGGAGAAGGCTAATTCGGAAGGCGCGAGCGAAGCGAGCGCCGCCGCGGTGCATTCCTTGAGGGCGGGAATAAGAATGTTGTCGACGTAGGGACGGTCGACGTCGCCCCAGCCTTCCATTCCCGAGACGTTCGGGGCGGAGTGGGTGTGGGTGGCGGAAATGATAACGCGGGCAGGGTCGATTCCCGCCGCTTTTCCCGCGATAATCCGTAGTTCGTCCGCGAGCGGCGTTCCCAGATCCCCCACGGAAAGAGAGACGAGCAGAGCCGCCGAGTCCCCTTGTTTGAACATAACGGCGGTCGCTTCAAGCGGGTCGTGAACGGACGTGCTTACCGAGTCCGGCCTGTAACCGTAAAGAAGCGTGCCGACTTCCGGAGTGATATCCGCTTTCGCCGCGCCGGCGAGAAAACAGCTGTCAGACATTTTGCGCCTCCCGTTTTCGCAATAGGATGTGCGGTTATTTTACCACAAAACACGCGCGGTCCGCAACGGGAATCGGCGGGAATGGAATGCGTGATATTTAAAAAGGTTTACAACTGCCGGTAAAGGGTGTATAATACGGGTAGCATGAAAAGCACTCCGGTGCGCAACAGATTTCAGGAGGAAATTATTATGAAAAAACTAGTAGCTATTTTAATCGCGGCTATGATGGTATTTTCCGTTATGGCTATTTTCGCGAGTGCGGAAGGCGAGACTGTTACACTCTACATAGGCGACGAAGTGACGGAAGCCGAGGTCAGAGGCAGCAGCGTCGATGTCGAGCAGACTGACGACGGCATTGCGGCGACAACGACCGGCAGCGACCCGTGGGTCAGCATCGAACTTCCCGACGTGGACACTTCGATCTACAAGTTCTTCACGGTCACCTACCGCTGCGACAAGGAAGTAGGATCCAACAACACCTACATGAAGATTACGAACTATATCGGCAATGCTGACGGCGGCGACTGGGAGCCCCACGGAATGGGCGGCACGGCCGACGGCCAGTGGCACACCAAAGAGTACAGCATGGACGGCTTCCCGACGTTTGCCGATGAGGAGATCACCGGTATCCGTCTGACCTGCTGCGGCGAAGAAGGCGGTGTGTTCGAAGTCAAGTCCGTCAGGTTCACGAAGGAGCACTACGAGGGTGAGACGGGAACGACCACTCCCGAGACCCCGACCGCTCCCTACACCTACGTCAACGCATCCTTTGATACGCTCGACGTGGACGGCGTGATCAACTTCGGTATTGTTCTCGAAGAGGGACATCCCGCCAACGGCGACGGCTGGGCTTCCGACAAGCTCGATATGAAGGGCAGGACCGTGGACGGCTCCGACGGCAGCGTCAAGTTCATTACCATGAGAGGCTGGATCGGATTCAACGAAGTCATTGAGGCCTTTGGCTACCAGATGGACGGCAACGCGCCTGTACTGAGCGCGGACAATATTGCCACGACTGAGGATGCCGTTAAGGGCGCAGGCGGACAGAACGCCTTGAGATTCAGCATCCCGATCAACGTCGAAGGCCTTGAGGGAACTCACAAATTCGTCGTTGTCGTGAAGCTTGCGGGCGTTGACGAGCCTATCAAGATCGATGAGTCGTTTGGTGCTACCGGCCCTGCGACCGCTCCGAACACCAGCTTCACGTTTGTCGGACGCGGCGGCACGCAGCCTGAGCAGCCCGCGGAAACCGGCGACGCCACGATGGTTCTGTTCATCGTCGCCGCCGCAGCGGTTGCTCTCGTGATCCTCAAGAAGAGAGCTTTCTGATCGCTTCAAGCTGTCGATTCGAATCGAAACACGCCGGCTTAAACAGCCGGTAAACCAAAGCAGGCCCGAACCTGTTCCCGTAAAAGGGGCAGGTCCGGGCGCTTTTTTGACGAAAATGCTTTTGCGTGCCGCGCCTCCGCGAAAAAAGTGTTGCGAAGGCAGCGGAAAGATGTTAAAATACCTGTAGCTGTATAAAGGTAAATGCCTTCCGGCACTTTATTTTAGGAGGTTAACTATGAAAAAGATACTTTCGATAATGCTCGCGGTTGCGATCATCTGCATGGGAGCTATCGCGGTACACGCTGACGGTGACGTCGGCCAGTTCAACTGCTTTATCGACCAGGGCGGAACGGTCAGCGTTCACGACGGCAACCCCTCGAAGCTCGCGGTGACTTCGTTCGAAGTCGGTCTCGGCACCGAGTCGGTATCCATTCGCGGATGGCTCCTTTCCGAGTTCGGACCCAAGAGCTTCAAGTACTACATTGACGCGGGCGACGCCAAAGACATCGCCGTGGCGCAGGGACCGAGAGAAGACGTTCTCCGCGCTTACCCGGCATATGACAGAGAGCTCAACGCGACCCCGGGCGTTAACATTGAGGTTCCGCTTACCGGACTTGCCGCGGGCGAATACGTTTTTACGTTCATTTTCGTTGACAACAACGGAGCGGAGGCCGAGTTCTACGAGGCCGATATCACCATCGTGGCAGGCGGCGAAGTAGCCGATCCGCTGGCGGAGATTAAGGGATACTCGTTCGACGAGATCCACTTTAACGACACGCCGGTCGTTTCCTCGATGGCAGAAAACTGGTTCAACGAAAACTATCCGGACGGCGTCATCGACGCTGCGGCTGAAAACCTCAGCAAGATCGGCTTCTACGGCTGGGTAGGCTTCAAGGGCGAGATCGACCAGCTCGGATACAAACTCGACGGCGTCGAGACGTACGGCGATTTCAAGCTCGAGACAGGACAGGACGTTATCAACGCGGGCGGGCAGTACGCTACGCGTTTCCGCATCTGGGTCCCGACCGTTTTTGAGGGCGGAAAAGAAGCACGACTTATCGCGAAGCTCACGAACGGCACCGTTGTCGAACTCCCGCTCGAGTTCTCGATCGACGGCAACCCGAACGGCACCGTTCCCGGTGACGATCCCGGTACGGATCCCGGCACTGATCCCGGAACTGACCCCGGCACGGATCCCGGAACGCCGGCTGAGACATCCGATATGACGATGGTTCTCTTCATCGTTGCGGCTGCGGCAATCGTTCTCGTAATTCTCAAGAAAAAAGCATTCTAAATTGTTGACAGAGTGATTTTTGATATTTCGGAGGAGAAACCATTATGAAAAAGTTATTTGCAATCATCGTCGCTCTCGCACTGACCGCGGCCCTTTGCATCAGCTCGTTCGCGGGTCTCGATTCGCTGTACATCAACGCGAACACGCTTGACGGATCGAACATCGCAGGCGAGGCCGGCAAGTCCAAGGTTACCATCGAAAAAGGCGACAAGCTCTTCATCCTCGGATGGATGGCGAAGCAGGGAACGACCCTCGAGAAAATTTACTGGACTCTCGACGGCGTTGAGAAAGAGTGCTCCGACGTCTACAGAGACAGAACCGAGATTGCCGCTAACGAGGCATATGCGAACGCCGGCTGGGTAGCCGATGAGTTCGTTCACGCCGGCTTCGGCAAGGACGACGGCTACATGGAGATGCTCGGCGTCGACAGCCTTGAGAACGGCACATATTCTGTCGCCATTGTTGCGAAGTATGCCGACGACACTGAAGCGGACGTTAAGAGCGAATTTACTCTTATTGTCGGACACGAGCAGGAAGCACAGGCTGAGCCGAACGATTACCCGAAGACCCTCGAGGTAGAGCTTATTTCCGACTCCGCGAACACCGCGGGCGTCGACATCACCGAGAATGACGACGGCTCGATCACGGCTGAGACTCAGGACGGCGCCGGCGACCCGTTCTTCTCGATCGAACTTGACGATATCGACACGAAGTACTACACCTCGTTCACGGTCGTTTACGAGCTCGACGGTCAGATGCACGGCAACAACGTATATCTCCGCGACACCGAGAAGAACCCCGGCTACTCCGGAACCACCGGCACCTGGACGCCCCCCTCAATGGACGGCAAGACCGAGAGAACGTTCGTAATTGACGAAGAGTTCGGATACATGGCGGAAACGATTCTGACCGGCGTCCGCTTCCCCGGCGCTAAGCCCGGCGGAACGCTCACCATCAAGTCCATCACGTTCCACAACCCGAACGGCAAAGACGGCGGCGAGACTCCCGTTGATCCGCCCGTAGAGCAGCCCGCAGAGCCCGTTGAGAGATTCTCCGCAACAGGCGGCGGCGTGGTTCACGCCTGGCTGCAGGAAGGCCACAACGACATGAAGGTCGTTTTCAACGCAGGCAAGTCCTTCACCGAGATTTCGTCCCACATGTTCTGGGCGAGCAACCCGCCTCAGTACGGCAGCGAGAAGTCGGCTCTCAAGATCTCCCTCTACAAGTACAACAAGTCTGTGGAAGAGTCCCTTGCGGCGACTCCGGCTTACACCGCTACGCTCGATCCGGTCAACGGCGACAACAACCTCCAGGCTGACTGGTCCGTTGAAGGCACCAACTGCGTCCTCAAGTCCTACGACGCGGAGCACCAGGGCTTCAAGCTTACGCTCAACGAAGCGGCGGACGCGGGTCAGTACGTTCTCGTAGTCGAGAACCTCGGACCCAAGGGTTCCTACATCGTTCTCCCGTCCACTGAGAATGAGGCTGAGCGCACCTACGGAGAAGACACCATTAAGTACATCTTCGCGGGCGACGGCAACGACGCCTGGAGATTCGCGGTGAAGTTCAACGACGGCGGCGACTTCGTGAAGATCGTTGAGGATGCAACCCCCGAGACGCCCACCGAGACCTCCGATATGACGATGGTTCTCTTCATCGTTGCGGCGGCTGCGATCGTTCTCGTGGTTCTCAAGAAGAAGGCTTTCTGATAAAGAAGTTTCCCTATTGAATAATTAAATGAAAAGGCCGGCGGCGCGCGACTCGCGCCGCCGGTTTTTTGATTCCCGCAAAAGGGCGAAGATGCGGCGGAAAAGGGGCGGCCCGGCGTTAAAAACGGCTGGAAAAAAGGGCCGCCATTTGTTATAATTTATGTATAATAAAAGAGGGCGCCGGGAGTGGCAGAAAAGCATTGCGGCGCGTCCGGAGGAAACTATGGATAATACAATTTTGAACAGAGGTTACGGGGCGCTGGAGAGCGAGTTTTCGGCGCCGGGTCATGAGTTCAGGGGCAAGCCTTTCTGGTCGTGGAACGGCGAACTCGAGGAGAAGGAACTGAAGCGGCAGGTCGACGTTCTTAAAGAGATGGGCTTCGGCGGGTATTTTATGCACAGCCGCGCGGGGCTCATTACCGAGTATCTCGGAGAGGAGTGGTTCGACCTCTGCAACAAGGTCGCCGTCTACGGCGAAGAAAACGGGATGGAGCCGTGGCTTTACGACGAGGACCGCTGGCCGAGCGGATGCGCGGGCGGAATCGTCACCCGCGACCCGAAGTTCAGAATGAAGTCGCTTGTTGTAAAGGAGTCGGCGCCGGACGACAGAACGGAGCCGGAGAACCTTTTGTATACGTTCGAGGCGATTCTCGAAAAGGACACGGACAAGCTTCTCCGTTACCGCAAGCTCGCGGACGGCGAGAGGGCGCTCTACGTGGCGCAGGAGGGGCAGAGGCACGTTCTGCTTAAATTCTTTGTCGAATACGACAGGCCGAGCAGCGGTTACAACGGGACGACCTACATTGATACGATGATGCTGGCGGCGACGGAGGAGTTCATCAGGATCACCCACGAGGCGTACAAAAAGCACGCCGGCAGGAAGATCTGGGAGACGATCCGCGGCATTTTCACCGACGAACCGCACAGAGGACACATGCTCGACAACGCCACGCGCGACGAAAACGGCTTCCTGAAGTGCTCGGTGTTCTACACGGACGACATTTTCGACGAGTTCGAAAAAAGGTACGGCTACGCGATCACGGAAAAGCTGCCGGAGTTTTTCTACAAGGCGCCTGATTTCCCGACTTCGCGGGCGGTCAAGCACGACTACGTCGACCTCGGCAACAACCTTTTCATCGAGAGGTTCGCGGAGCCGATCAACCGCTGGTGCGTCGAAAACGGAATCGACTTTACGGGCCACGTCCTCCACGAGGACAGCCTCGCCAACCAGACCGTTCCGAACGGCTCGCTGATGAGATTTTACGAGCACATGGGCGTTCCGGGCATCGACAACCTGACCGAGTTCGCGAACGTTTTCTGGGCGGCCAAGCAGATCCAGTCGGCGGCGCGGCAGCTCGACAAAAAGTGGATACTCTCCGAGCTCTACGGCTGCTCAGGCTGGCAGTTCAACTTCAAGGGCCACAAGGCGGTCGGCGACTGGCAGGCGCTCTACGGCGTCAACGTCAGATGCCCGCACCTCTCCTGGTATACGATGGAGGGCGAGGCGAAGCGCGACTACCCGGCCAGCATTCTGCACCAGGCAACGTATTATAAATACTATAAATATGTGGAGGACTACTTCGCGAGGTTCAACGTGCTGATGACCGAGGGCGTGCCGGCGTGCGACGTGCTTGTAATGAACCCGATCGAGAGCGTCTGGACGGACGTTTACGCCGGTTGGGCGCGCTGGATACAGTCGGTAGACCCGGAAGTCAACGCGCAGGAAGACCACTACAGAAAACTTTTCGCCTACATGCGAGCGGCTCACGTCGACTTCGACTACGGCGAAGAGGAGATCATGGCGAAGCACGGCCGCGTCGAAAAGAGGGAGGACGGACCTGTCCTGAAGGTCGGCTCGATGGAGTACAAGACGGTCGTTGTCAGCGGTCTCAAGACAGTAAGAGGCACGACGCTTGCGCTTCTTAAAGAGTTCTCGGAGGCGGGCGGCCGGATCGTGCTGCTCGGCGACGCGCCTTACATGGTCGACGCGAGGGATTCCAACGCGTTTGACGGAATCGGATGCGTGCGCGACGAGTTCACGCCCGAGGCAGTCGTGAGAAGCGTCAAACCCGCCGCTTCGGTCTCGCTCACAGCGGAGAATATCGAACGCGACGAACTCCACTTCCAGGTGAGAGACGCCCGCGAAAAGGACGGAATAGTCATTCTGGCGGTCGTGAACGCCGACAGGGAGCGCGGAGCGGAAAACGTGAAACTGACTCTGAACGGATTCGAGGGCGTCACCGGATGCGTCGAGTGGTGCCTCGAGGACGGCAAAAAATACGATGTGCGCGGGCTTGAAATCAACGGCGGCGCGGTGTCGGTCACGACAGACTTTACGCCGGCGGGCGAGCGCTTCTTCGTGTTCTACTTCGGCGGCGAGCTGCCGGAGACCGCGGAGGAGAGCGGCGTTTCAAGGCGCGTGAAGCGCGAAGTAATCTTTTCTAAGGAGCTTGCGGGCGAATTCGACTATGAGCTTGGCGAAAAGAACGCGATGGTGCTCGACTTTGCCGACGCGAACATGATAACGACCGACGGCACAGTGAAGCATTTTCCGGAGCAGGAGGTGCTGAAGCTCGACCGCGCGGTGCGCGACTTCGTGGGCATCGAACACAGGGGCGGCGGCATGCTCCAGCCCTGGTACGCGAAAAAGTACGCCGACAGCGACTACGGCCAGATCGCGCTGAACTACACGTTTGAGATCGAGAACCTTCCCGAGGGCGACGTGCTGCTCTGCGCCGAGAGGCCCGAAAAGATCACGTATTTCGTCAACGGCGAGAGACTCGTTCCCGACGGCGGCTTCTGGACCGACAACTGCCTGAAGACCATTCCCGTCAGCCGCGACTTCCTCAAAGTGGGCGAAAACGTCGTCACCGCGCTGACCCATTTCAGACGCACCACCAACATCGAGGCGGCGTATATCGTCGGCGATTTCGGAGTCAGATCCGAGCTCATCGAAAAAGGCCCCGGAAGGCGGCCGGGCGACCGCGGAAGCTTCTACTCGCGTCACAAGAAGATGACGGTGCTTCCGGACAAGCTGACGCCCGCGGACCTGGCGGAGCAGAACCTCCTCTCGTACACGGGCACGGTCACGTACAAAATAACGCCGGAAATGCTCGCCGGCGTCGACCTGCGCGCAGGGGAGAAAGCAGTGCTGAGGTGCGCGGATTTCGCGGGAAGTCTTGTCACCGTGGCGGGTCCGGACGGCTCCGGGAAGCAGATTCTCGGCTGGGAACCCTACGAGGCAGACGTTACGGAGTGGCTGAAGACCGGCTTTGACGTGACGCTGGTGTGCACGCGCAAGAACCTGTTCGGGCCGCTTCACGTGGTGCCGGCGATAACGGGCGCGGTCGGACCGGATACGTTCGTGACCGGCGGCGGAAGCTTCACGGAGGACTACGCGCTGGCTGACAACGGTATCGGGAAAATGACAGTGGAAGTCGTGAAATAACCGGGAAAAGCGTTTGAAAAACCGGAAAAAGGAGAAAAAACATGCAAAAATACGACGTAGCGGCATATATCTGGCCGTCCTACACCGGGACGGAGATCAGATCGAGAATATTCTGGGAGGAAGGCATCGGCGAGTGGCAGACGGTCCGCAAATCCCACGAGGAGCATCCGGAGAGACCGCTTCCGCTCTGGGGATTCGAGGAAGAGGCCGACCCGAAGGTGATGGAAAAGCAGATCGACGAGGCGGTCTCGCACGGCGTCAACGTTTTCATTTACGACTGGTACTGGTACGACAGGCTTCCGTTCCTTGAGCAGTGCCTCGACAACGGCTTTTTGAAGGCGGCCAACCGCTCGAAAATGAGATTCTACATTATGTGGGCGAACCACGACGTCGGTCTCACGTGGGACCGCAGGAACAGCGACCTTCCTGTTGACACGACGATCTGGCAGGGCTCTCAGGACCGCGCGAATTTCGAGACGGTAGTTCACAGGATCATCGACAACTATTTTTCGCAGCCTGAGTACTATCTGATCGACGGAAAGCCGGTGTTCATGATCTACGACGTCGGCAATCTGATAAAGGGTCTCGGCGGCGTCGACAAGACGTGCGAGGCGCTCGAGTGGTTCCGCGAGGAGACGAAAAAGGCGGGCTTCCCGGGGCTGGAGCTGCAGATGACGTTCTGGAACTCGATGTCCGTGAACCTCAGCGGGGTCGACGCGAACCACGAAGGGTCGGCATACGACGCGGTGCGGCTGCTCGGGTTCGACAGCATTTCCCACTACCAGTTCGTGCATTTCGTGCCGCTCTGGAAAAACAGAAGCTACAACGACATGTTCGATATCGTCGACCGCGAGTGGGCGGAGATCGACAGGAATTCGACGGCCGTCTACTACCCGCACGTTTCGGTGGGCTGGAACAACGACCCGCGCTTCAGAACGACCGAACGCGGCACGCTTACCGACAACACGCCGGAAAATATCGAAAAAATGCTCAGAAAGGCGAAAAAATACCTTGACGACCACCCGGACAGGGCGAGACTCATCACCGTGAACAGCTGGAACGAGTGGACCGAGTCGAGTTACCTTGAGCCCGACACGAAATACGGCTACGGCTATCTGGACGCAATCAAAAAGGTTTTCGTTGACGAACAATAATATTGATTCATAAAGGACAGACGGCCGCCGGCTCACGGCGGCCGTCTGTTCCCGAAAGGAAAGAGTTATGGAAAAACAGACGGAATACAGCCGGGGGACGTACAAAACGGTAAAAGACCGCGTTCGCGACGCGGTGAGCGGGAACGTTCCCGGCGAGTACATTTTCCCGTTCCTGTGGATGCACGGGGAACCGCACGAAAAGCTGCGCGAGGAGATCGACGCGATCTACGCATCCAACATAAGAGAGTTCTGCCTCGAGTCGCGCGTTCACGAGGAGTTCGGGCACGAAAAGTGGTGGGACGACATGGGCTTCTGCCTCCGCTACGCGAGGGAGAAGGGGATGCGCGTGTGGCTGCTTGACGACAGGCAGTTCCCGTCCGGGTTCGCGAACGGCTGGCTGAGGACTCATCCGGAACTCAGGAGGCGCGAGCTCAGAATCGAATTCAGAGACTTCACCGGCCCGCGCAAAAACGCGGTGATTCAGGCCGTTCCGCTCCGGGAAGGCGAGTCGTTCGTGTCGGTGACCGCCTACAGGCTCAAATGCGCGGGAGACAGGACGGTGACGATCGAAGGCGACGGAGAGGATCTTCTCGGCGCACTGACATTTCCGGGAGAAACGAAAACCGGGTTCGGAAGGATCGGGTGGGACATTCCCGACGGCGTCGCGAGAATCTGCTACGTAATCGTTTCGCCTTACCTCGCCGCGAAGCCGGAGTGGATCGATATGATGTCGCCGGAATCGTGCAAAGCGATGATAGAGGCGGTGTACGAACCGACCTACGAACACTTCCGGGAGTACTTCGGGAACACGTTCGCGGGCTTTTTCTCTGACGAACCGGCGTTTTCGAACTGCGGGTCCGGCTACGACTGCATCCTCGGGAAGCACGGAATGATGCTGCCGTACAGAGACGACCTCTGCGAGTTGATGGCGGAAAAAGCGGAAATGCCTGCCGGAGAGGTGCGGAAAAACCTCCCCAAGCTGTTTCTCAACGCAAATGACCCTGCGACGAGAACGCTCCGGAACGCCTACATGGACGTCGCCACGAAACAGTTTTCCGCCAATTTCAGCCAAATGCTGGCGGATTGGAGCCGTGCGCACGGGGTGGAGTACATCGGCCACGTGATCGAGGACGGGAACACGCACCAGCGGCTCGGACCCGGTGCGGGGCACTATTTCAGATCGGTCGGACCGATGGCGATGGCGGGAATCGATATCGTTCTTCAGCAGTACGTGCCTGGAATGACGGAAATGCCCCACACGGCGCCGCTCTGGGCCGGGGAGGCCGACCCGGACTTCTTCAACCACCTTCTCGAGAGCCTGCCGCGGTCGCTGGCCGCCCTCACGCCTGAAATGAAAGGCCGGACGATGTGCGAGATATTCGGCGCGTTCGGGTGGGCGGAAGGCGTTCCGATGATGAAGAAGATGCTCGACCTGATGCTGGCCGGCGGCATAAACCACTTTGTGCCGCACGCGTTCTCGCCCAAATTCCCTGATCCGGACTGCCCGCCCCATTTCTACGCGGCCGGCAAAAACGCCCAGTTCGAGGCCTTCGGGCTGCTTATGAAATACATGGCGGGAATGAGCCACGTTCTGTCTGCGGGTGAGCCTGCTGCCGCTGTTGCCGTCCTCTACAACGCGGAAGCCGAGTGGTGCGGCGGAAAATGCGAGACGCTCCAAAAGCTCGCGGCGGCGCTTGACAGAGCTCGCGTGTCGTTTGACATAATCTGGGAGGACCTGCTGCCCGAATGCACCGCCGAAGACGGAAAGCTCACCGTAAGGGGCAGAAGCTACAGTCTGCTTCTCATTCCGGAAAGTCCGTATCTCCCGGGGTACATCCTTGAAAGACTCGACAAACTTTCGGAGGGAGTGAAAGTGACTGTCTGCGGCGAACGGAATCCGGCCTATGCCGGAAATGACGCGGCGGAAGCTGATTTTCTGACCGTCTCATGGGACGACCTCGGGTCGTATTTTAACGACGCGCTTGCGGAATGCAATTTGCCCCGGCTTGTCACCGACAAAGAGCATCCGCTGCTCCACTTCCTGAGAAGAGTCGAGAACGGCTCCGAGGCGGTGCTTTTCATTTCGTCTGATAACGACTTCGCGGAGGAACGGTTTATTTTAACGCTGCCGGACGCCCGCGAGAGGCTGGTTTTCGACGTCTGGAGCGGAAAGGTGCTCAAGCCGGAACAGAACGGCGCAAACGTGTCGCTGAGGATTCCCGCTTCAGGAAGCGTACTGCTCATTCCCGCCGAACATTTTCCGGAAAGCGTGCGCGACGGCGCGGAGGACTTCTTTTACGGACCGGCGGACAGGCCGGCGGATATTGTTGTTGAAAAAACACTGCTTGTTTCGCGTGACGGGAGCGAAAGGGAGATTGACGCGGCTCCGGGCGTCGACGTGACGCGGATGCGCGGCTGCGGGAACTTCCACGGAAGAATTGTCTACAGCGGGACGATCCGGATTCCGGAAGGGACGCGGGTGCTGCGGGTTGAAGGCGTGGGCGAGATTTTGACCGTTAAAATCGGGGGAACGAACCTCGGAACGCTGCCGGGACCGGACTGCGAGTTCCGGATTCCGCCTGAACTCTCTTCGGGAACGGCCGGTCCGCTCGCCGTCGAGATGGAGGTCGTGAACAGCCCCGCCTACCTTGTCGACGACGGTTTTTCGACATTCCTGCCGCTGCCGCCGTCGGGCATCACCGGAGGCGTGTTCACGGGCTGACAGGCGTGTGATGTAAAGTAATATATAAACTGAGCGGGAAACCAAAGGCCTTCAACATGGCGCCGGCGGTTTCCCGCTTTTGCGGTGGAATTCTTGCGAAAACCGGGGAATAAGGGTCAAAACGGAACAAAATCGGGCGGAATTGTTAATTGTGAGTCCGGGAACTTATACGAAACCGTGTCGAACCTTGAAAAAACCTTGAAATTTCTATAAATTACGCAAACTGCTTGACACTGCATATGAAGAGGTATAGACTATAACCAGAACCATTGATCCATCATTAAATTGCTGTTTCGGAGGTGATTTGTTGTAATGGTGAAGAGAATATCAACTTTTATTTTGTGTTTGGTTTTGCTTTTCTGCGTCTCTAACGGAACCGGTGACGGAAGCGGGAATCGAGTATATGCCGACTGCCCGTATTCTTTGAGCCCTAGTCCTGCCAGCGTGACGGTCGGAAATATAAATCTGATTTGTATAAACGGACTCACGCCCAACTGTATTGTGAACTGGGGGTCGCTTAATCCCGAGGTTGCGACTTTTGCAAACGGGATTGTGACCGGAATAAAACCCGGCACCGCTACGGTATGGGCATCCGTTCAGGACTCAGTCACGACGTATCTTCTTGTGGCGACTGTTTATGTGGTGATACCGGACGGCGTATACATGCTGAGGAACAACAACTCATCCATGTACGCCGAGTTGTATAACCAGTGCATACTGGAAAACACAGACGTTGCTCAGATGTATCTGCACGCTTCCGGTTTTCCCGAGCTTTATCAGGTCAGTCAGTACTGGAGGATAAAATACCTCGGGTCAGGTTATTACATTTTCCGCTCATATCAGAGACTCGATTACGCCATGTCGAATGAGAACGGCAGCATCAAAATTAAGCCGTGCTCCAATGACACACTGGCGAACGTGCCGGAAAAAATGAGGTGGAAAATTGCCGGAACGACCGGTAGCTCAGTGACGATAACAAATACGGTATCCGGATCGAATTATACGCTGCAGATCGAAGACAATTCGACGACCTACAACGAGAAACTCATTGCTACCACAGGAACCGGCGCCGCGAGCGGAGAATGGACGCCGACAAAAATCCAATCTCCGCCTGAAGGGGTGCTGCTATATGACTCCGATACGGGCATTAATTTCACAAACAGAAATGTGGATATGACGGCAAAGTCATGGCACACTCTTACGGAGATGAAGATTCTACCGTGTAAGTACTCTCTGTCGCTTGGACCGGGGAATGTTCACACAGCTGCTTGGCAGACAGGTGACGCTTCAGTTGCGGAAGTGAACTCAGGGGGCAGTGCGCATGCACTGGATGCCGGAACCGCGGAAATACAGGCGCGGTACTCTTCATCTTCGACGACTTACAGTAAATATACCGTGCGGGTGGAGCGTCTTCCAAAGCCCAGCATACAGAACAAAGACCATTGGTGCTGGGCGGCCGCGTCCAAGATGGTAGGAGTGCATAACGGCGGAAATACATCAACTAACAACCCGCTGCCCGAGGGTGCGGTAGCACTGGGATATATTGACGGAGTACATACTTACCCTTGTAATGGTGACACTAAAAAGGCTTACGGCGAGTTGTATTACGGGTTGAAGACCGCAGACGCCGGACAGTGGTATATCGTAACCCAGATAAAAGGGACAGATCAGGATTTAACCGGTTCGGACAGTAACATAAACGATGCACTTCAACTGGCGTCGTATAACACGATGAACATTGAAAAGAAGACTAAGTCAGCTCTGTTCGGTTGGACAACCGCGTTGAAAAACACCTTCAACAATGAATTGAATAACGGAAGATATGTGCTTGTAAAAATGCTTTCTACTTCAAGCGAAGGTACAACCGCACATGCAATGGTAATTCAATCTTTAGACACTTCGGGAGGAACGACATACTACAATCTATGGGACCCGGATTCCGGAGCGAACAAGGCGGTATCTCAAGACGAGTTGTTCTCCAGTAATCCGTTTTTGTTTTATGAAGTTTATTTGACACTTTCGTATTATATGATTTGCAATTGAAAGGAGCAATTAAAAATGAAAACCGGGACAATAAAAATTATCCTTATGCTAATTCTATTGCCGTTGATATTACTCGCGACTTTTCAAACACAAAGAGCGTTTGCGGAAGAGGAAAGTACGCTCACGGTTTATGCTTCCAAGGAGGAACAAGAGGCAGTTTTTAATGTGCTGCCTGATGAATTAAGGGATTCAGCTATTCCGGGATCGGTGACGCCATTGTACTACTATATTATTTACGATGAATCGAAAAATGAGGGGTACAGGAACGGAGACGCAATTGTTTTGTCGAAAGTATCGCCGTATGTGAACGAATATACATACGTAGTTTCAATGAAAGACATATCGTATTTCGATAAAACGTGGAATAGCGGAATTGTTGAGTGCACAGTTAAAAACGGAGTCATCACTGCTCGCGGTCCTTTGCTTGGAGAAACCGCAGAATATGGGATATCTATGCATTACGCGGACTTTGCAGAAGATATTCGAGTGCTTGCAGGAAGAGAAGAAATGATCGATCCGCAATATGTCAGGCTGGTACGAGTTTATAACTTTGGTTATTGCTTTTACATAAACGACGGCGTGGATGAGTTTTTTTACGTTTTCTATTCTGTTAACTGGACAGGGGATATTGATCTCGCTCATGGCGCCAGAATCCTGCGTGTCGGAGAAGACCTTGAACGCGCCGCCGGAGAAGTGAAAGAACACCTCGAACGTGAGAGAAAGATCCAGGCGGGTGAAATTGAGAGCGGCGGCGCTTCGTCGCCGGACGTTGAAACTGCGGTTGTTGAATTCCATCCCGCAACGGGAGACGCTTCCGACATTGAAGCCTATCTCGGGGTGAAGATCGACAGCTTTAAGACGCATTTTCCGGAGGCTTTCAAAGCGCCGGTGGTGTGGCCGTACTTCGTCGCGGGAGGCGTGGCAATTGTGGCGGCAGCGGCGGTTGCGGTCGTTCTGATTGTAAAAAAGAGACGTGCCCGCGCTTCCGGAGAGGCGCCGGCGGAGGCGGCAGGCTGACCCGGGTTGCGGCAGGCTGCCTAAGGATGCGGCAGGCTGAAAACCTGTCATAAATAATAACTCATAAACGGAACGGGAAACCAAAGGCCTTCAAGCGGGCGCCGGCGGTTTCCCGTTTTTGCGCGGATGTATCTTGCGCCGCCGGCGGCCTGCGGCGTTAACGCTTTTCCGCGGCACGTCCAAAAGCCTGGGAAACGGTCTGAAAAAACGGGGGCCGGACGGCATTTGAGAAAAAAACATATTGAAAAAGGCTGAAAAAGTTAAAAAAACCGCTTGCAAAGCAAATCCGAATGTGTTACAATGGTCGGCGTGTGGCCTGACAGACGAGGAAGTTTGAGATTGCTGCATCGATAATCAGACATCGCCAAAGCGCTTTTATCCGATCAATAAACGGTGTGGAGGCGGCGGAAGAAAGTCGTTTTGCAGGTAACTCAGACGGAGAATGTCCGGTTCAGAGAAACCGGGCGGCGTGTCACTGTATTAGCGAAATGAGTTTTGTTCATGCAGTAAAACCAGGTTGAAATCTTCCATGAGGTAGATAATTCAATTTGGATTTTTTATGCGGCAGGAGTTAAACGCACGGTAGCGTGTACAAGTGTCAAGGGTTGCCAAAGAATGTCATCATGTAAGGAGATTTAAAAATGGCTAAACAGAAATTGAGAATTAAGTTAAAATCGTACGATTATCAGCTGCTCGACCAGTCTGCTCAGAAGATCGTGGATACCGCCCGCAGAACCGGCTCGCAGGTCTCCGGACCCATCCCGCTTCCCACCGAGAAAGAGGTCGTGACGATCCTCCGTGCCGTTCACAAGTACAAGGACGCCAGGGAGCAGTTCGAACTTAGGACTCACAAAAGACTTATCGACGTTATCATGCCCTCGAAGGCGACTGTCGACGCGCTCATGAAGCTCTACATTCCCGCGGG
>JAEEGI010004080.1_pt1 | contig 34471 bp, 36 predicted proteins | sample 8958751 | NCBI WGS metagenome assembly JAEEGI01 (sample SAMN16246545, study PRJNA631951) | gut metagenome | biome: gut microbiome; feature: rumen; material: KS-attached | host: Bos | place: Iran: Karaj | collected 2018-10
CTCGATCTAACTCCCAATGAATTCAGTATTCTCAAATATTTTATCGAACATCCCGACGTTGTAATTACGCGAGAAGATATTCTTCAGGCTGTCTGGGGCTATAATTTCAACGGCGATGCCGATATAGTAAACGTTAACATAACAAGGCTCAGAAAGAAAATAGAGGATAAACCGTCAAAACCCGATTTTTTGCAGACTTCGTGGGGTAAGGGTTATATCTGGAAAACTACCGAACAATGAAACTGTTTCATGCAGACATAACGTCCCGATGGTTCAGATCGGTCTTTTCATTCGTTCTTCTCCTTCTTGCGGCAGTCGAACTTGTTATTCTGTTTTTTATAAACAGCAGCCTTTACAGCAACGTTGAAACGTATCTTGACAGAAGAAATGAAATGAACGCCGGTCTTTTCGGAACGCTCATCAAAGAGAACCAGAACGATATATACAAAGCCGCCAATTCATTCATGAATTCAGTGCGTGACGACGGAAACGTCCGCTTTGAGATATACGATAAAGACGGAAGAAACATCCTCTCTTCCGACGGCTTTACTTCGAGAACGCTTTATGACGTTTCGCAGGCAAACGGAGAAAAAACGATCATCGGCGACGAAAATACGGGCGAACATCTTATGATTCTCAGCTCGCCGCTTCGCAACAGCGGCGGCTCGGTATGCGGCGCGATAAAATATACCCTGTCTCTCGAAAACGTGATCCGTCTTCAGACGATATATACCGTTGTCTCTCTTGCAGCCGTAATATTCGTCGCATTTCTTGTCTTTCTTTCGGGACAGTATTTCATACAGTCTATCGTTAAACCCGTTAACACAATAATCGACTCTGCACAGAAGATAGCGAAAGGCGATTTTTCGATCCGCACGCAGAAAAAATACGATGACGAGATCGGTAAGCTTTCTGACGCAATAAACAATATGGCTCAGGAACTTTCCAAGATCGATATGCTGAAAAACGAATTTATCTCGTCTGTTTCTCATGAACTTCGAACTCCTCTTACCGCAATCAGAGGCTGGAACGAAACGATCTCAACCTGTGACCCCGAAACGGATGAAGAGGTAATAAAAAAGGGACTTTCCGTAATAGACGCCGAAACAGACCGTCTTGGCAGAATGATAGAAGAGCTTCTTGACTATTCAAAGATACAGAGCGGCAGATTCACGATATCAAAATCAAAAATCAATCTGTTTTCGCTTCTTCTCGATACACTTGATATCTATTCGCAGAAAGCTACTTCGGCAGGTATCTCGATCAGATATGATACTCCCGCTTTCGAGCCCGTCGTTCAGGGCGATCCGAACAGGATCAAGCAGGTTTTTATAAACGTTCTTGACAACGCAGTAAAGCATTCACCGAAAAACAGCACCGTGGAGATATATCTTCTCAAGGGCCCCGGAACGTATTCCGTTATTTTCAAAGATCACGGCAGCGGTATAAAAAAAGAAGAGCTTCCGTTTATTAAAGACAGATTTTACAAAGGCTCTTCCACGAAACCCGGTTCCGGACTCGGCCTTTCCATCTGCGACGAGATCATCAATCTTCACGGTGGCACACTTGATATAGACAGCGCGGAGGCGGAAGGAACAACCGTAGCCATAACGCTTCCTGTAACAATAACAGAAACAAAATAGAAAAAAGGAAAAAATAATGAGCAAAGCAAAATATGCCAACGTAGGCGGACAGGCAGTAATGGAAGGCATTATGATGCGTTCCCCGAAAAAAACCGTTCTTGCCGTTCGGGCACCCGATAAAACCATAATCACAGAGGAAGTTAATTTCACTTCCGTAAGAAAAAAATACAAATTCTTCGCAATCCCGATTATCAGAGGGGCAGTGGCGTTTATAGAAAGTCTTGTCTTAGGCTTCAGAACTCTTTCCCGTTCCGCCGAAATATCGGGCTTTGAAGAAGAGACCAAGGGAAATAAGGCTCTTGAGAGCGCTATGCTCGTCATTTCGTTTCTTTTGGGCATCCTTATAGCGGTAGGCGTTTTCGTAATGCTGCCGATAGGAATAAGAATGGGCATTTCATGGCTTATAAACAGAACGACCAACTGCTTCGGCTACTGGCGCGCTCTTATCGAGGGCGTTATACGCATAGGTATTTTCGTCCTTTATATTTTCATCGTTTCGAGAATGAAGGATATAAAACGTCTTTTTCAGTATCACGGCGCAGAGCATAAAACGATTTTCTGCTTTGAGGCAGGCAAAGAGCTGACGGTTGAAAACGTAAGACCTCAGTCTCGTCTCCATCCGCGCTGCGGCACAAGCTTTATTCTCATAACAATGCTCATGGGCATCCTTGTTTATTCGTTCATCGCCTTTGACGGCATTCTTTACATCGTACTTAAACTTGCCCTTCTTCCCGTTATAGGCGGACTCAGCTTTGAGCTTATCCAGCTTGCAGGCAGATACAATAACGTCTGCACGAGAATCATCAGCGCTCCGGGCAAATGGATGCAGATGCTCACTACCCGCGATCCTGATGACGATCAGATAGAAGTTGCCATAGCTGCGCTGAAGGCGTCACTTACGGATGACGGTGAGTCGATAGACGTTGACGCAGCCTATAAATCCGAAGAAGATGTTAAATGAGTTCCTGTCAAAACTGAAAAACGCGGGAGTGAACGATGCGGAAGTAACGCTTGACGTTCTTCTTGCTTTCGTAAAAAAAACCGATTATTCTTCGGTGAGGTTTTCACGCATAACAGGTTCTCTTGATATTTCAGACAATGAAAAAAGAACCCTTGACAGCCTGGTCGCAAGAAGATGCGGCGGCGAGCCGCTTGAATATATCACGGGTGAGAGAGAGTTTTACGGTTTTACTTTCCGCTGCAAAAAAAACGTCCTGATCCCGAGAAACGATACTGAGATCCTCGTTGAAACGGCTCTTGAGTTTCTTGAACCCAACGATACTCTTCTTGATCTGTGCACCGGAACAGGCTGTGTAGGCATATCGATAGCGAAAACAAAGAACATAAAGGCGGTTCTTGCCGACATAAGCAAAGACGCAGTAGCCTGTGCTCGGGAAAACGCCGCTGAACTGATGCCGCAGGGCGGTGTGAAAGTAATATTTCACGACGTTTTCAATGATATTCCCGAAACCTCCTTCAGCGCAATCACGGCAAATCCTCCGTATATAACTGAAGAGGAAATGAACACACTCTGTGCGGACGTTAAAAACGAGCCTGCTCTCGCGCTTTGCGGAGGAAAAGACGGACTTGATTTTTACCGCGTCATAGCCTCGCGTTACCGTATGTATATAAAAGACGGCGGCCATATTTTTTTCGAGGTAGGCGCAAAACAGAGCGAACAGGTATCGGAGATTCTCGCAGATAACGGGTTTTGCGATATCGGAATAAGAAAAGACTACGGCAATATAGACCGCGTTGTTTATGCAAAAAACAATCTGTAAAGGAATAAATATGAAAGTTGCAGTAATATTCGGCGGACAGTCTACCGAACACGAAGTTTCGTGCCTTTCCGCAGCATCAATACTCGACAATATCAACGGACACGAGGTAGTGCCGATCGGTATAACAAAAAGCGGAGAATGGTTTTTCACAAACGCTTCGTCAAAGGACATCGCATCTGGCAGATGGACGGAGCTTGAAAAATATCCGGTTTTTGCGGACCTTCAGAAGAAAACTCTCATCTGCTGCGGCAACCCGCTCGCCATAGACGTATGCTTCCCCATAGTTCACGGAAAAAACGGGGAGGACGGCACTCTTCAGGGGCTGCTTGAACTTCTCGGCATAAAATACGTCGGCTCAGGTGTTCTCGGCTCTTCCGTCTGCATGGATAAAATAACGGCAAACAGACTTTTTGAGTCGGCAGGAATACGCAGGGCAAAATGGTTCCCTGTTCTGAAGGGAGTAAATGACGGACTTGAAGATATCAAAACCGAAGCGGCAAAACTCGGATATCCGATATTCGTCAAGCCGTCCAACGCAGGCTCATCGGTAGGCATTACGAAATGTTTCGATGAAAACGGGCTTGAAAAGGCTCTCGAAACCGCGTTCGCAATAGACAGCAGACTTGTTATCGAAAAGAGCATAGAGGATCCGACCGAAATCGAAGTTGCCGTTATGGGCAATGAAAACCCCATCGCTTCGGGAACGGGTCGCATAATATCTTCAAACGAGCAGATCTACGATTACGACGCGAAATATCTTAGCGGCACGTCTCAAACTCTCATTCCGTCAGGGCTTCCGAACGATCTTGAAAACGCCGTCAGACAGACCGCTCTTCGCGCATACAGCTATTGCGGGTGCAAAGGTCTTTCAAGAGTCGATTTTCTTATCGGTAAAGACGGAGAAATAAATATAAACGAAATCAATACCCTTCCCGGGTTTACAAGCATAAGCATGTTCCCTGCGCTTTTCATAGCAACGGGCATGACGTACTCCGAGCTTATAGATAAACTTATCTGCTACGCGCTGAACTGATTCAGAAAGGACGGAAAAGACATGCGGTTTTTCGATTTTTGCTCCGGTATCGGCGGCGGACGTATCGCACTTGAAGCAGCGGGACATACGTGCGTGGGCTATTGCGAAAAAGACAAGACCGCCGACGTCATTTTTTCGTATCTTACAGGCGACTGCCGCGGCTTCGGCGATATAATGCTTATCGACCCCGAAAGATTGCCGGAATTCGACATAATGCTTGCGGGCTTTCCTTATAAAAACTTTTCTGCCTCCGGTAAAAGAGACGGATTCAACGATAACAAGGCTCACGTTATCACTGCTCTTATAGGCATACTTTCGGTAAAGAGACCCACTTATTTTATATTTGAAAACGATAAGGGCTTTCTTTCGTATAATGGCGGCAGAGCGTTCAGAACCGTCTGCGGCGCCCTTGAAAACGCAGGATACGACGTTTATACCAATATCCTCAATTCGTCCGACTACGGCATTCCTCATAACAGAGAAAGAGTATATCTTGTCGGTGCACCCAAAGGCGCATGGAAGGAAGGTTTTTTATGGCCTGAAAAAACGGAATGCGCACCTTTGTCTCAGTTCCTTTGCGACGATACCGCGCCTGTTCTTCCCGTTTCCGATCCTACTTTTTTTGCAGGACTTGCAAACGATTTCAACCGCGGTCGCATTTATATCGACAGACTGCTTTCCGAAGACTATACCGTTATAGACAGACGCTGGAACGACTACCGTGTCCATACCGATAAGGTGCCGGCTTTGAGTTCGTCAAGAGCCGGAATAGTATATACTTTGGGTAGCGAACTGAAAAAACTCACCGCATACGAAGCTCTGCTGCTGCAGGGTTTTCCTGAGGCAACGGCAAAAAAAGCGAGAGACGCGGGAATACTTCGCGGAAGTCTTATGAAATATGCGGCAAACTCCGTTTCCGTAAACGTGATTTATCGCATTGCCCTCTGTCTTGAAAAGCAGGCGGCAGAAATACCTTCTGATTTTTCTGAAAACGGAACGAAAAAAGGCTTTACCTCAGAAAATCTTCGCACCAAAAAAAGATTTCTGTCTGCGTTTACTTCATTTCCAGAGAATGAAAACGCCGTAAAGTGGATCTCCTTGACAGGTTATGACGTCGCCGGCATCGATACCGTATACGCCGAGCCCATACAGAAAGACATGCCTTTGCGCATTTATATAAAAGAAAAAGGCAAACGATCCGCAAATATTATAAAAATCGGGTTTTTCCCTCTTTCCGCAAAACTTCGCACGGCGAAGATCGCAAAAATCCCACTTGAAAAACTGAAAGAAAAATGGAATATTCCCGAAGAGGTGTATTCTCTTCTCGCTTTTTACGTCAACGGTATGCGCTTCCGTGAAATGACGGTATATGAGAGAGAAACAGTGAGAGCATGGTTTTTCGAAAACAGATTTCTCATTGTTTCGGACGTTGTCTGCGGCATAGAAGACAGCGCCAGAGACTTCGTGTTTTTCCCGCTTAAACACGGCGAAGGAACGGCGTGGTATTATTCCGACGTCGGAGCCATTGTGGGAAGAAATACAGGGGGACAGGCGGAATTCAAAGGCGATTCTGTCAAGGTATGCGGAATTACCGTCTCGCGCGCACCGGGCGGCTGTCTTAAATTCAGTATCACCGTTGAAATCGGAGATTGATTATGAAAAAAGCAATAGGAGTTTTCGATTCCGGGTTAGGAGGGCTTACTGCCGTCAAAGAGCTTTCGGCTCTTATGCCCCGTGAAAACATTATATATCTCGGCGACACCGCGCGCGTTCCTTACGGGTCACGTTCCGCAGAAACACTCATCCGCTTTGCAAAGCAGGACCTTGAATTCTTTTTCAGGCAGAACGTCAAAGCCGTTCTTGTTGCGTGCGGCACGATAAGCTCGGTCGCCCTTCCGGTTCTTAAAGAAATGTGCCCGGTCTTTATTGAAGGCGTTGTTTCTCCGGCGGCAAAGCGTGCGGCACAGATCACAAAAAACGGCAAAATAGCCGTAATAGCAACAAACGCATCCATACACAGCGGCGCATACAGCCGTGAACTTAAAGCGATAAACAACGGCTTTACCGTGATCGAAAAAGCATGTCCGATGTTCGTACCGATAGTTGAAAACGGATATTTTGGCAAAGATAACCCCGTTGCAAAGCTTATCGTGAAAGACTACCTTTCGGAAATAAAGGCAAGCGGAGCAGATACGGTGATCCTCGGGTGCACGCATTATCCCATTCTCCGTCCGCTTATAGAGGAATTTCTCGGCGGCGGCATCGCTCTTGTGGATTCAGGTATGGAAGCAGCAAAAGAGGTTTGCGAACATATAAAGAATGCTCACGAAGAGCAGCTTGAAGGCACGGGAAAAAACACGTATTACGTCACCGATGAACCTTCGGGTTTTACCGCTCTTGCAGAACTCTTTCTCAACAAAAAAATAGAAGAAGTAAAAAAAGTATCGCTTGATGATGATAATTAACGACAAATGTCGGAACAGGAGCCAGAATGAAAGAAGAAAACACAGCCGTTCTTGAAATAAAGTCTGTTCAGGACGGAGTAGAATCAATGCTCCTCATTTCAGATGTCCGCGTGTCAAGAAAAAAGCATTACCGTACGCTTGAATTTGACGGAACTGAAATATGCGGAGTCCCGGGCGAGGTAACAAGTTTCAGAATATATGACGATAATAACGTTGAACTTACAACGACGGGAAGACACAGCGTTTCTTCTTCAATGATGTTTGAAGAAGGCGTAAAACAGCACTGCCATTATACCGATGCATTCAACGAGCCTGTCGAGATAGGCTTTTCAACAAACAGAGTAAGATCTTTTTCAAATGAAAGAGGCGGAAGGCTCGAAATAGACTATTTCGTAGAATTCAACAACGTTTTGTCAAGCAGAAACTCAATGAAGCTCACATATAAATACAATTCCTGAAAGGCGCTGCATAATCATGGATTTTCTTAAAGAGATAAACAGAATAATAATCGGAAACGTTTCGGCTGCAATAAAGAAAGCACAGGAAAAAGGCGAGCTTCCTCAGGCGCCTGAATACGCTTTTTCCGTTGAAGCTCCCAAAGATCCTTCGTTCGGTGATTTTTCCACCAACGCCGCAATGACCGGCGCAAAGTTGTTCAGAAAAAATCCCGCTCAGATCGCAGAGGTGATAGTTTCAAACCTCGAACTTCATCCGTGGCTTGCTTCTGCTGAGGTCAAGGGCGCATTCATCAATTTCAGAATGAGCCCCGAATACTTTTCGGATGTGGTCAAAACCGTTGCCTGTGAGGGCGATAAATACGGATGCTCCGATTTCGGCGGAGGCAAAAAGGTTATGGTCGAATACGTGTCCGCAAATCCCACGGGCATGATGCATATGGGCAACGCAAGGGGCGGCGCTCTCGGTGACAGTCTTGCCACTGTCCTCAGACTGACCGGCTTTGATGTTACGCGCGAGTTTTATATAAACGATGCGGGCAATCAGATAGAAAAATTCAAGGATTCCCTTGAAGCGCGCTACCTTCAGCATTTTCTGGGCGAGGATGCCGTTGAATTTCCCGAAGACGGATATAAGGGCGCAGATATTACAGACAGAGCGGAAGAGTTTATCGAAATCAACGGTGACAGATATGTAAACGCTCCTTCCGAAGAACGGAAAAATGCCCTTCTTGCATATGCGCTTCCGAAAAATATGGAGATCATCCGAGCAAATCTTGCCGAATACAGGGCTGAATATGATAACTGGTTCAGCGAATCAACACTTCACAAAAGCGGAGCGGTAAAAGAGATAATAGATATCCTCACAAAAAACGGACATACGTATTCGCAGGACGGCGCGCTCTGGTACCGTGCTACCGATTTCGGAGCGGAAAAGGATGAAGTTCTGATAAGAAAAAACGGAACTCCGACATATTTCGCCGCAGATATCGCATATCACAGAAACAAAATAGTCACAAGAGAATTTGAAAAGGTAATAAATATATGGGGCGCTGATCATTACGGACATATCGCCCGCCTGAAAGGCGCTCTTGACGCCATTGGCGTTGACAGCACGAAGCTTGACGTTATCGTCGTTCAGCTCGTTCGCCTTCTTCAGAACGGAGAAGCGGTCAAAATGTCAAAGCGCACCGGCAGAAGCATTACGCTTTCCGATCTCTTTGAGCTGACGGGAGTAGATGCCGCAAGGTTTTTCTTCAATTTAAGAAAATCTGATACTCATTTTGATTTCGATATCGATCTTTCCGTTGCAAAAACAAACCAGAATCCCGTGTATTACGTTCAGTATGCGCATGCGAGAATCTGTTCTATTCTTTCCGTTCTTAGGGCTGAAGGCACAGACCCCGACAGGGAGTTTTCGGATATAGCTTATTCCGAACCCGCTGAAAAAGAGCTTATCAATAAACTTGCTTCATATCCCGATGAACTTATAAAGACCGCAGTTGACTACGACGTATCGAGAATAACAAAATACACCGTTGACGTTGCAACGGCTTTCCATTCATTCTATAATGACTGCCGCGTAAAAGTTGAGGACGAAAAAGTAATGTTCTCGCGTATTGCGCTTGTAAAAGCGGTAAAAACGGTTCTTGAAAATGCGCTATCCGTCCTTAAAGTTACCGCTCCGGAGAAAATGTGATGACTTTAACATATCCTCTTCTTCTTGACGGTGCCACCGGCACGAATCTTATTTCCGCAGGCATGCAGCCGGGCGAAAGAACCGCTGATTTCGTTCTTTCTCATCCCGATGTGATGAAAGACCTGCTGAGACGGTATATTGAAGCGGGATCGCAGGTCATATATACCCCGACGTTCGGAGTAAACCCCGAAAAATTCGGAAACGCATATAAAGATACTTTGAAAAGACTTATTTTTCTTACGCGGGAAACGGCGGAAAAATACGGAAACGGCAATGTTTTTATCGCAAGCGATATCTCGCCGTGCGGTCTTTTTTGCGAACCGATGGGAAAATCGGTTTTCAGCGATATTTATGCGGCGTTTGCAGGCCCTATAGAAGTTTTTGTTTCAGAAAACGTCGATATACTGTCTTTTATGACCATGTATTCTCTTTCGGAATCAAGAACGGCTCTTCTTGCCTGCAAAGAACTTTCCGATAAGCCGATATTCGCATCCGTTACGGTCGATTCAAAAGGAAAGACCATGACAGGCAGCGATATAAAAACCTGCGTTTCGCTTCTGGGTTCTCTCGGCGCGACGTCCGCCGGCTTTAACTGTTCTACCGGACCTCTCGATATGGTATCAAATATAAAAGCGGCATTTTCTGCCGCAAAAGCGCCGATCTACTGCAAACCTAATGCGGGCACAGACGTAAAGAATTATCTTTCTCCCGAAGATTTTGCCGGGGCAATGAAAACGCTTATAGAAGAGGGCGCCGCCGTAATAGGAGGCTGCTGCGGCACAACTCCGCAGCATATTTCCGCTCTTGCCGGGATCCTTCCCGGCTGTGCGCTTAAAACGCCTTCCGGAAAAGACAAAAGCGGTGAAATAACCGTCTGCACCGAAAAATCTTTCCACGTCTTTTCCGACGCTCCGTCACTCAGTCCCGTATATGACGTGGAAACGTTTATTGAAGAGGCGTTCGATTTCGATCCCGATGAATATGACGCCGCGGAAGTTGAGATAGACGATGAAGAAGAGGCGAAAGAGCTTCTCGGCTCTCTTTATATGTTTGATATACCTCTTGCGGTGACGTGTGATGAAAAAATCGCGGAATTACTTGCAAGAGAATACTGCGGCAATCTGATGTTCACGGAAAAATGCGGATTCGGCGAACCGCTCGAAAAGAGTCTTTCGGAACGCTACGCATGCGTATTCCTTAAATGATGGAAGAAAGATTTATGCGCCGCGCGCTGTTATGCGCCAAAAAAGCAGCGGCGATGGGCGAAGTTCCGGTAGGGGCGGTTATCGTCCGAAACGGAAAAGTGATTTCTACCGGATATAACCGCAGAGAAACAGATAAAAACGCTCTCCGTCATGCTGAGATCACGGCGATCGACCGTGCATGCAAAAAACTCGGCGGATGGAGGCTCTGGGAATGCGATATATACGTTACGCTCGAACCGTGCCCCATGTGCGCGGGGGCGATCATCAATTCGCGTATCCGCAACGTTTACATAGGCGCTCAGGACAAAAAAAACGGAGCAATGGGCAGCGTGACGAGACTTCAGGATTTATTTACTCATAAGCCTTCCGTTTTTTTCGGTGTTCTCTCTGAAGAATGCTCCGCTGTTCTTTCCGGGTTTTTCAGCGAACTGAGAAAAAGAAAAAAAGAAACGGACTGACTGATTTGCGCTACGATTCGGTTGTTGCCGATAATAGATAATACAAAAAATACAATTTAGGAAGATGGTGTCATTATGAGCTTTCGAATTACTTTCATAGGCGCGGGAAGCCTTACGTTCACAAGAACGCTGCTTTCCGATATTCTTGCCAATCCGGAATTTGCGGATATCGACGTGGTATTCCACGACATTGACGAGAAAAACCTTGAAATGGTCACTCAGGTTTGTCAGCGTGATATTGAGGCAAACGGTCTGAAAATCAAAATCAAGTCTACTCTCGACAGAAAAGAAGCTCTTGTCGGGGCAAAATATATCATCAATACCGCGCGTATAGGCAAGCTTGAAGGATTTGAAACAGACGTCAATATACCGCTTGAATACGGCGTCGATCAGTGCGTGGGCGATACTCTTTGTGCAGGCGGAATAATGTACGGCCAGCGCGGAGTATCTGCAATTCTCGAATTCTGCGAGGACATCAGAAAATACGCGCTTCCCAATGCACTGCTTCTCAACTACGGTAATCCCAACGCCATGCTTACGTGGGCTGCAAACAAATACGGAAAAGTAAATACGTTAGGTCTTTGCCACGGCGTTCAGGGTGGACATGCCCAGATAGCCCAGGCTCTCGGCATCCCTCAGTCCGAACTTGATTTTTCGTGTGTCGGTATCAACCATCAGACGTGGTATGTCAGACTCTCATATAAGGGCGAAGACGTCACCGGAAAAGTTCTTCAGGCTTATGAAAGCAACGAGCACCTCAGCGCTACCGAAAAAGTAAGGATCGATATGCTCAAACGTTTCGGTTATTATTCCACCGAATCAAACGGACACCTTTCAGAGTATGTCAGCTGGTACAGAAAACGTCCGAATGAAATAAAAGACTGGATCAGCATGGAAAACTGGCATAACGGTGAATCGGGCGGATATCTCAGAGCGTGCCGCGAAGGCCGTGACTGGTTTATTACCGAATTCCCGAAGCTTATGTCCGAGCCTCCCAGAAAATACGGTCCCCGCAGCACGGAGCACGGTTCGTATATCATCGAAGGGCTTGAACTCGGTCATATATACCGCGGACATTTCAACGTTATGAATAACGGAACCGTTACAAATCTTCCCGATGAATCGGTCGTTGAAGTTCCGTGCTATGCTGACAGAAACGGTATATCTGTCCCGAAATTCGGCGATCTTCCTCTCGGCTGCGCGGCAGTATGCTCTCAGAGCATCTGGGTTCAGAGACTTGCCGTTGAAGCTGCGGTAGCAGCAGATATAAAGCTGCTTCGTCAGGCTATGATGATGGATCCCCTTACAGGCGCCGTTCTCAACACCCCCGAGATATGCCAGATGACGGACGAAATGCTTATCGCCTGCGAAAAGTGGCTTCCCAGATGGGTAGCAAACGGAGAGATCGAACGCGCCAAGAACCGTATCGCAACAGCGAAGGAAAACGGCACGTATATCCCCACAAACAAAGGTTACAAAGGCGCATGCCATAAATGATATATACGGGTACCGCCAAAACGGCGGTACCCTATTCCCGAAAAAACAAGGAGAACAAATGAAAAAGCTTTACAGAAGCAGCACAAACCGTCGCCTTTTCGGAGTTTGCGGAGGAATAGGCGAATATATGGGCGTTGATCCGACTGTCGTGCGCGTTATCTGGGTAATCGCCGCACTTTTCGGTACGATAGGGGTATGGGCATACCTAATCTGCGCCCTTATTATTCCAGACGAAATTTCGATCCGGTAAGGCATTATGGCTAAAAAGAACAGTCTTCTTTCAAAATACTTCACAAAAAGCAGCATTAAAACGTTTTTGCTTCTTAACCTTGGCGCTTTAATGAACGCCGTAGGCTCCTATTACTTCAGATTTCCTAATAAGTTCTCGATCGGCGGTGTTGCCGGTCTTTCGGTTGTTATAACAAAGTTTTTCCCCGATATCCCCAGCGCTACCTTCCTGTTTTTTATGAATATGCTGCTTGTTGTAGTGGGCTTCATATTCCTCGGCAGGGATTTCGGGGCGAAAACGGCATACGTAAGCGTTGCGATATCCGTTTTTACGGGTATTTTCGAAACTGTTACGCCTATGCCCGAACCGTTTACCGATCAGCCTTTCCTTGAGCTTGTTTTCGGCGTGGCGATACCGTCTGTAGGCACGTCTATCCTTTTCAATATAGATGCGTCCTCGGGCGGAACGGATATCGTGGGAATGATATTCGCAAAATACACGACCATAAACGTTACCAAAGGAATATTCATCAGCGATATTTTCATCACTCTCGGCGCGTTCCTTTTCGGAATAAAAACGGGACTTTTCTCCGTTCTCGGTCTTGTTCTCAAAACGCTCGTTATAGATACTGCGGTTGAAAATATCAATCTTCACAAATATCTTACCATAATCACCTCAAAGCCCGATGAGGTTAAAATGTTTATCACTCAAAATATTCATAAGGGCGCAACCATAGTTCACGGAGAGGGCGCATATACCGGCGAGGACAAAACGATCATTCTCACCGTTACCACACCGGCGCAGGCAGTCCTTCTTCGCAGATATATTCGCAAAATCGATCCCGAGTCCTTTATCTTCATAACAAACACAAGCGAGATAATAGGAAGGGGATTCAGATATACAAATTAGAATAACATTATCAGTAATTCGGAGGCAATACAATGGCAGAAAAAGGCGGCATCAGCGTTCAGACCGAACATATTTTCCCGGTCATAAAAAAATGGCTTTATTCTGATAAGGACATTTTTCTTCGGGAAATAGTTTCAAACGCTTCTGATGCCATAATGAAACTGTCGCATCTTGCGGCAATAGGCGAGGCAAAGGATATCGATGACAAATTCAGCATCTGGGTAGTTATCGATAAAGAAAAAAAGACCCTTTCCGTTTCGGATAACGGCATCGGCATGACGGAGGATGAGGTTAAAAAATATATTAATCAGATAGCTCTTTCCGGCGCGCTCGACTTTATTCAGAAATACGATACCGATTCCTCTTCCGATAAGGGTCCCGACGGCATTATCGGTCATTTCGGACTCGGCTTTTATTCGTCCTTTATGGTAGCGGATCGCGTAAATATTTCAACAAAATCATATACCGGCGCTCCTGCGGTGTTCTGGACATGCACGGAGGACGGAGAGTATGAAATGGTTGAAGGCGACAGAAAATCGAGAGGCACGGAAGTAACGATGTGCATTTCCGAGGATGAGGCTGAATATCTTGAAAAAGACAAAGTCGCCTCCGTTCTCGAAAAATACTGTTCCTTCATGCGTTATCCGATATATCTTGAAGTAGTAGGCGAAGAACCGCCGAAGCATAAGGAAAAGGATGCCGAGGGCAACGAGATAGAGGTTATGGACGAGAGAAAGCCCATAAACGATACCGAACCGCTCTGGCTCAAAAACCCGTCACAGTGCACGGATGAAGAATATAAGGAATTTTACAAAAAAGTATTTTTCGACTGGAACGATCCTCTTTTCTATATCCACATCAATGCGGATTATCCCCTTAATTTCAAGGGTATCCTCTACTTCCCGCGTCTTAGAAACGAATATGAAAGTCTTGAAGGACAGGTAAAGCTCTTTTACAACCGCGTTTTTGTAGCAGATAACATTAAAGAAGTCCTTCCCGATTACCTTCTTATGCTCAAGGGCGTTCTTGACTGCCCCGATCTGCCGCTCAACGTTTCAAGAAGCTACCTTCAGGGCTCGGCTTACGTTGAAAAGATCGCAAATCACATCGTCAAAAAAGTATGCGATAAGCTCAACGGCATGTTCTCTGTCGAGCGCGACAAATATCAGGAATACTGGAAGGATATCAAAACTTTCGTTGAATACGCGTGCATCCGCGATAAGAAATTCTTCGACCGAGTAAAAGATTCTCTCATTTTCAGAACGACAGACGGCGAATACCTTACCGTAGCTGAATATAACGAAAAGGCGAATAAGGATAAAAACGAAAAAGTAATCTATTACTCAAACGACCCTGTTCAGCAGGCTGTTTATATAAATCTTTTCAAAGCGCGCGGAATACCTACGGTCATTCTCGACCACGTTATCGATTCTCAGTTTATAACGTCCGTCGAACAGGGCTTTGAAAATACAAAGTTCATGCGCGTAGATGCCGATGCAAGCGCTCTGAAAGGCGAGGGCGAGGCGGATAAAAACGAAACTCTTGAAAAGCTTTTCAAGGAAGCTTCGGGCAACGAGCAGCTTAAGATCGAATTCTCGCCGCTTGCCGACGAAAAAATACCCGCGCTTCTCAATATCTCCGAGCAGAGCAGACGTTTTGAGGAAATGATGAACCTTTACAAGCTTGCGGGCCAGGACGTCAATCCTTATACCCTTCCCAAAGAGTCAACGCTTATTCTCAACTCCAACAGCTCGCTTTTAAAGAAACTTACGGTAGCATCCGAAGAAACGGCGAAAAAACTTGCAAAACATATCTACACGCTCGCTCTTCTCGGTCAGCGCAAGCTTTCCGCGGAAGAACTTGCGGGATTTGTTGAAGAAAGCAGCGCAATAATGGAAATGCTTCTCTGATCCGTTGCGATCGGTACTAAATATTAAGCAATAAAGAGGCAGATATGTTTTCTATAGTGCTTGTTGAACCTGAAATCCCGCAGAACACGGGCAATATCTCCAGGACCTGCGCATGCACGGGGGCTCCGCTGCACCTGGTAAAGCCGCTCGGCTTCGTCATAGACGATGCAAAGCTCAGGCGGGCGGGACTTGATTATTGGGGAGAGCTCGACCTTCACATTCACGAATCTCTATCCGATTTTCTTGAATATGCAAAAGGCAAACCTCTCTTTTTCGCCTCAACGAAAGCCGAAAAAAACTACAGCGAGATCGAATATCCCGACGACGCTTACCTTGTTTTCGGTAAGGAGACAAAGGGGCTTCCGGAGTGGCTGCTCAGGGAGAATTACGGCAGATCCGTAAGGATCCCGATGAGAAATAATCTCAGAAGTCTCAATCTTTCAAATTCCGTTGCGATCGTCCTTTATGAAGCTCTCCGTCAGAAATCGTTTTTCGATATGAAGCTTTCAGGCGAGCTTACGGAGAGCTGAAACCTGTATTCACGAAGGAGCAGACATGGATAAAATAATTACGTTTGAAGAACAAAAGCGGCGGGAATTTCTTTACGTTCTTTTCAATGCGGTCTTTGTTACGACCTGCGTCGTATTTATACTGAATTTCTTTTTCGGATATATATGCGACAGGATCTATGAAGGCGACAGCCTGTCTAAGGATTCCGTAGACAATATCCTGCGAGCATTCCTGCCCGCTCTTGCACTTTCCGGAGCATTCGTTTTTTACGGAGTTCACAGCGATGTATCTCTAAAAGCCGTGTTCACTCCCTGCAAAGCAAGCCCGCTCTGGTATATAGCAGGCGGTGCGGCAACTGCAGGAATATCGTTTTTCTTTGCGCTTCTTTCCGAAAAAGTCGTAGGACTGCTCGGAAATTTCGGATATATTATCCACGAATATACACCGTATGATCTCGACAGCATGCCGGACAACATTCTAAGCATGGCAATCGTCTGCATTATCGGCGCATTTTCGTCCGAGCTTGTTTTCAGAGGTATACTCACGGAACGCTTTCGCCGCGCAAATACAGGTCTTGCTCTCATTTTGCCGGCAATTATTGCCGCGAGTATGACAGGATCTCTTGCAAGAATGCCTTACGTTTTCTTTTCCAGTGTTCTTCTTTCGTGGATCTATATGAAAACGTCGTCCGTTTACGTCACGCTGTTCTGCGCACTGTTTTCGGATGTTTCACTTTATCTGTTTTTTATTTTCAGAAATTCTCTCGCGCCCTTCGAGCTGCTTTTCATGTTCGGAGGCCTTGTAACGGCTGCGGCAGCCGTCGCGATCCTTCTTATCAGATACGAAGCCCGCACGGTCTATCCCGCGCCGAGAGACGATGACGACGAATACCTCAGAATATCCGCAAAAGAATCGGTTATCGGACTTCTCAAGGCGTTTTCTTTCTGGATCTTCATTCTTGCCGTCATCTTCACGGTTTTCTTTTTCTACCTCAGCAATCCGACGGTTGAAGTACCGTAAATAATAAAATATAACCTTTTGGAGGATAAATCATGCAGCTTCTTGTAATCGTATTAAACAAGATCGAGTGCCTTGAAGCGCTTCTCGAAAAATTTTACGAAGAAAACATTTCGGGCGCCACAATTCTTGACAGTATGGGTATGGCGCACAGCCTCAGCAGCTTTGACGAACTGCGTTTCATGGCTTCGCTGAGACTTCTCATCAATCCTGACAACCGTGAAAGCAAAACGATTTTTATGGTTGTAAAAGAAGAGAAAATACAGGACATTTCAAAAATAGTTAATGAGATCACCGGCGGACTTAAAAACCCCGACACAGGTATTATGTTTACCGTTCCCGTTACATATACGGAGGGGATCGAAAAGTGCTGAGTGATTTTTCATCAACGTATTTCAACACGTTTATTTATCTTGCGTTGATGATATTTTGCGGAATGTTCGTCGGAAGAATGGCAAAGCATCTCCATCTGCCGAACGTTACCGGTTATCTTGTTGCCGGACTGATAATAGGTCCGAGCGTTCTCGGCCTTATTCCGGCAGACGTGCTGCCCAATCTTGATATCATTGCCGATACGGCTCTCGGATTCATAGCATTTTCCATAGGTACCGAGTTTAAAATGTCGTATTTCAAGCGTGTGGGAGTAACACCGATAGTCATCGCGTTCCTTGAAGCGTTTCTTGCGGTCATTTTCGTTGTAGTTGCGCTTCTTATCGCAGGCTTTTCGCTTCCTTTCAGCCTTGTTCTCGGCTCTATCGCCGCTGCAACAGCACCTGCGGCAACGATCATGGTAATAAAACAGTATAAGGCGAAAGGACCGGTCACCGAGATGCTTCTTTCTGTCGTCGCTCTTGATGACGCAGCCGCCCTTATGCTTTTCGGTATAGCCGTTGCGATAGCTCAGGCAGTTTCCAATCCCGGATCATCGGTCGTATCTGCGCTTGTCAATCCCGTTATAGAGATATTCGGCGCTCTCATATGCGGCTTTATCCTTGGCCTGATATTTATCATACCCCTTCGCTTCTTCAAAAAAGACGGAAACCGTCTTGCTCTTACGATAGGCTTTGTTTTTGTCGGCATCGGCATCGCAAGCATTTTCGGCCTTTCTCAGCTTCTTCTTTGCATGGCGCTCGGGGCAACGCTGACGAATTTTTCGTCGAATACGAACCATATCGTCAAACTTACAGACGGACTGACGCCTCCGATATTTATTCTGTTTTTCGTTCTTTCCGGAGCCGAGCTTCAGCTTTCGGTAATTCCGTCAATAGGTATTGCGGGCATAATTTACGTTATTGTCAGGGTAGTGGGCAAGATCGCCGGCGCTTCTCTCGGCTCAGTTATATGCAGAGCTGACAGTAAAATAACGAAATACCTCGGTTTCTCACTGATGCCTCAGGCGGGTGTTGCGATAGGTCTTTCGCTGCTCGCAACTCAGATCGTTCCTGAATTCGGAGCTGAAATAAGAGCGATCATCTTATGCGGAACGCTTATTTACGAGCTTATAGGTCCTGCGATAACAAAGCTTTCACTCAAGAAAGCCGGAGAAATAGAATAAAAAAACGAGGGGCTTGACAAATAGCACAATAACGATTATAATTAGGTGAAATTACATAACAAAGGAGTAACAAACAATATGTATTTTGAAAAAGTCGCAGCGCTGATTTCCGAAAAATTTGATATGCCGGTTGAAAAAATCACAAGAGAAACGAGCATTATCGATGATCTCGGCGCAGACTCTCTTGACATTGTCGATATGCTTATGATGCTTGAAGAGCAGTATAATCTTTCAATACCCGACGACGTAGCACAGGAAATGAAAACCGTAGGCGACGTTGCCGATTATATCGAAGAAAACATCTGATTCCGCATTACCGATGAAAATACTGGCAGTTGATTACGGACTGGCAAGAACGGGGATAGCCGTCAGCGACGCTACGGGTACCATCGCCACGCCGCTTCCGTGTATTCCCTCCCGAAATGAAGACAGAATGCTTGAAACGCTTTTAGACGTGATAAAAACGGTAAAACCCGAAAAGATAATCGTCGGCCTTCCGTTGCGCACTGATATGCGTCAAAGCGAAATGGCGGAAAAAGTATCTGCATTCTGCGAAAGGCTGAAAGAGGCATCGGGTATACAAACAGAACTGAAAAACGAGATGTATACAACCGTTATCGCTTCAAAGCTTCTTCATCAGAACGAAAAAAAATCCAAAGAGCAGCGCGGGCTGATAGACAGTGCAGCCGCAGCTGTTCTGCTTCAGGAATATCTTGATAATATCAAACAGACGAAATAAAGGAGAATTGCCATGATTAATATTCCCGATGTTAAAATCGGAATAGTTGCCGTAAGCCGCGACTGTTTCCCGAAGGCTCTCAGCAAAAAGAGAAGAGAAAAAGTTGTTGAAGAGTGCAAAAAGATAAACTGTCCCGTTTTTGAGGCGCAGACACTCGTTGAAAATGAAAACGATGCGATGGCGGCTCTCAATGAAATAAATCTTGCAGGCGTCAACGCTCTCGTTGTTTTCCTCGGTAACTTCGGTCCCGAAGGCCCCGAAACGATGCTTGCCCAGAAATTCAACGGTCCCGTTATGTTCGTTGCCGCAGCTGAAGAATCGGACGGCGACCTTATAGACGGACGCGGCGACGCTTACTGCGGAATGCTCAGCATGTCGGTAAATATGCTTCTTCGCAAGCTCAATCCGTATATTCCTGAATATCCCGTAGGAACAGCGGACGAGGTGGCCGGAATGATCGCCGATTTCGTGCCTGTTGCAAGAGTATATATCGGCGTTAAAAACCTAAAAATAATAAGCTTTGGCCCGAGACCGTTTGATTTCGTTGCCTGCAACGCACCTATCAAACAGCTTTACGATATCGGCGTAGAGGTTCAGGAAAACTCCGAGCTTGACCTTTTTGCTTCGTTCAACGAACATAAGGGAGACGAAAGGATCCCTGCCGTAGCAAAAGAAATGGCTGAAGAGCTCGGTAAAAACGGCAATACTTATCCTTCGATACTCGAAAAGCTCGCTCAATATGAGATCACTCTTCTTGACTGGGCGGAAAAGAACAAAGGAGCAAGCAAATACGTTGTTTTTGCAAATAAATGCTGGCCCGCTTTCCAGACTCAGTTTGGCTTCGTGCCCTGTTACGTTAACGGAAGACTTGCCGCTCGCGGAATTCCCGTTGCATGCGAAGTTGATATCTACGGCGCTCTTTCTGAGTTTATTCTTCAGTGCGCAACGCTTGTTCCCGCAACGCTTCTTGATATCAACAATACCGTTCCCAAAGATATGTATGAGAAAAACGCTATCGATGGTTACAGACAGAGCGATCTTTTCATGGGCTTCCATTGCGGAAATACAGCTTCCTGCCTGATAAAGAATCCCGTAATGAAATATCAGCTCATTATGAAGCGCACTCTTGAACCCGACAGTGAACCCAATATCTCCCGCGGCACGCTTGACGGCGCGATAAAAGACGGCGACGTTACAATATTTAGACTTCACGGCTCAGCCGACGGTCAGCTCAGAACTTATATGGCTCAGGGCGAAGTGCTCAACGTTGATCCCAAATCGTTCGGTTCGATAGGCGTTTTCGGAATAAAAGAAATGGGACGCTTTTACAGACACGTCCTTATCCAGAACGGTTTCCCGCATCATGCAGGTATCGGCTTTGCGCATTGCGGAAAAACTCTTTTCTCTGCAATGAGACTTCTCGGCGTTGAAAATATCTACTATAACCAGCCCAAAGAGATACCGTATCCTACCGAAAACCCCTTTACACGCTGATTATCTTCCATCATTATACGGCTCGGAAATTGTCCGGGCCGTATATATTTTATTATTTCGCGGAAAACGGAGGATAAAATGAGAAAATTTATTAAAATAACAGCTTTGATCGCAGCGCTCTCGCTTTTGCTTATATCCTGTGCATCTGCCGATGAGGTCTTTGACGTTGAATTTGAGCAGATGTCGGAAGGCCTTGACCTCGGCGGTGTGGAAATAGTTTACGAGGTGGGTCTTGATCCGAGCATCTGGGACAGCCCGACGTGCCTCGGTTATGAGCTTGATACTCATCTGGGAGATCTTGCCTCAGCGAGACTTAAAAAAGTTCAGTCCGACCTTAACTGTAAAGTGAAAATCAATTACACCAACAATTTTACTTCATGCCGTGCGTTTGTTGCCTGCTCTGCGAGCGGTGCGTTTCTGTGTGACGTTATCTCCGGTATTTCCGATATGTGGCGCGGACCTGCAAGCTCCGGGATGCTTGTCGGGCTGAGCGAACTTGAAAACTACATCGATTTTCGCAACGAAGAAAAATGGGGCAACCGCAATATTCTTGAGGTTATTTATTACGATAGCGATCTATACGGAATTGTTCCAATGCTCTGGCCGGAAGTATCGGTTTCATACAGCGGAATCACGGTCGTTAACGAAGATATCATTTCTGCGATCGGTGCGTCAGATCCGCGTGATCTTCTTGAAAACGGAGAATGGACCTGGGAAAATTTCCGTGACTGTCTCGAAAGATACTATCTTATAGAAGGCAATGATGTGAAGCATTATGCCCTTACATGCTCTACGCATACTCTCGGGGCAATGTATCTTCTCTCCAACGGTTTCAGAATGTCCGTAAAAAAGTCCAACGGAGAACTGTCTCCGGGACTGATGACAAACGAAGCGCTTGCCGCAATGGATGAAGCTCTCGCGATCTATAACGGTCCGCTCGCAGTTACGCTGGATACTCAGGGAAGCGCGGTTGACAGACTTATTTACGGAACTACAGTTCTTGGCTGTGTCAGCTCTGACAACGTGATAGGCATAAACGGTAAGATCTCAAAAGAGATGACCAATTTCGGGCTTGTCTCCTGGCCTACTGGACCTAACGTAGTTCCGGGCTATGCTGCAGGCTTTCATGCAAATATAGACAGATGCATCGTCTTTTCACGAGCTTCGCATTATCCCGAATCCACTGCGGCGGTGATCAGCGCGATTTATGAGCCTTTCGACGAATATCCCACGTTTAACGATATAATGGAACTGATGTCCCGCAGTTATTTCTTTGATCCCCGTGATTCAAAGGTATATTACGATATGTATACCAACTCTCAGTTCGCTTATTTCTTCACGAGCGCAGGTCCGCTTTATGCGTCGCTCGGCGAATGGGTCCTTTCAAGAAAGTCGCCTGCGGAATATATAGAGTCGATAGAAAATCAGCTGAAAGAACGTATGATCGACAGTGTGGCTCATTCACAGAATGCGATATCGGCAATCTGGGGAGAGTAAAGCCTCGGCGTTTTGAAAAGCTCCGGTCAGCCGGAGCTTTATTTTAATAAACAGCTCTTTTTTTTCTTGACAAAAACTGTTATTTATGATATAGTAAATTTATGCAGATATACAAATCGGCACACTATTTCCGCAACGGAGGATCTCATGAAAAAAACAGCGCTTTTACTTGTTATCGTAATCATTTTTTCTTTGTTTGTTACGGCGTGCGGCGCCCCGGAAGAAGAGATTTTCGACGTTGAGTTCGAAAAATCAACGGAAGGTATCGACCTTGAAGGCATTACGCTCGTATATGAATTCGGTATGGACCCGAACGTTCTGGACGTTCCGACATGCCTCGGTTATGAGCTTGATACACAGTTCGGTGATCTCGCGTCTGCTCGTCTGAAGAAAACGCAGAACGATCTTAACTGCAAGCTCGACATAAGATATACAAACAACTTCAACTCGTGCCGTCAGTTCGTTGCGGCATCGGCATCCGGCGTATTTATGTGCGATATGATATCCGGTATTTCGGATATGTGGGCAGACGTTGCCAGAATAGGTATGCTGGTAGGGCTGAGTGAGCTTGAAGATTATATAGATTTTCGAAATGAGGATAAATGGGGCCATACCTCAATGCTCGAAGTCATATACTATGAAGATGACCTTTACGGCATCACCCCCATGCTCTGGCCCGAGATTTCCGTCACGTTTGACAGCCTGATGGTAGTTAACGAGAATATGATAGCCACGCTCGGTGAAACGGACCCGAGAGACCTTCTTGAAAACGGACAGTGGAACTGGGATACTTTTGACGAATGTCTGGGCAGATACTATATCGAAGAGGGCGGCGTTGTCAAGCAGTATGCTCTTACGGCAGGCACAGGCACTTTCGGCGTTATGTTCCTTCTTTCAAACGGATCACATTATATAGAATACGATAATTCCGGCAATATGGAATGCGGCTTTTACACAAATGAAGCTATAAAGGCAATGCAGCGCGGCATAGATATTTTCTACGGACCTAACTCTCATACTATAGACAGTACGTCTAACGTAGTCGATGCCCTGATCGGAGACAGAACGGTCCTTGGCTCGCTCGGTTCGGGCGATATCATCGGCATCAACGGCAAGATCGCAAAAAAGATGGATAATTTCGGTATCGTCAGCTGGCCGTGCGGACCCGATGTCGAGCCCGGATATATAGTGGGACATCACGCAAATATCAATAACTGCATTTCTTTCTCGAAAATGTCTAATAACCCCGAAGCATGCGCTGCGGTAATAAGCGCGCTCTATGAACCTTTTGAAGAATACCCCACGATAGATTCACTTATAGATCTTATGTCTAAAAACTATTTTTACGACAGAAGAGATTCCGAGGTATTCTATAAGATGTGCTTCAACTCGGTTTACAACTATTTCCACTATTCACCGATGTATGATTTCATGCACGCATGGCTTTCTCCCAACAAATCAGTTTCGGAATACCTTGAACAAAACAAGGGCGTGATCGACGAGAGAATGAACGAATACGCCCGCGCTACAATGAACGGTATCAAAGCCGTCTGGGGCGATGAAAACGACTGAACAAAATCAGAAAAAACAGGCAAACGACAGAGCTGATCAGGATAATATAATAAGTATATCTGTTTTTGCTACTGTCGCGGAAATGATTTCTGACGCAGCGCGGATGACGCAGGAATAATATAGAAGTTTTAATACAGACCGTCTTGCAGTGATGCATTATTACGTTTCGACAAACATCAGGGAGGAGAAATGCGCAGTTTATCTATCGGCAACAGCTTTTCTCAGGACGCATGCGCTTTTTTGCATCAGGCTGCAAAATCGGCAGGAATTGACTGGGAATGTGTAAACCTTTATATAGGCGGGTGTTCCCTTGAATATCATGCCGAAAATCTGCGTGAAAACAGGCAAAACTACTCTCTTGAAATAAACGGACAAAGCACAGGGAGAACAGTATCCGTAAAAGAGGCTCTGGAAGACCTCGGACAATTCGATTTTATCACGCTTCAGCAGGCAAGTCATTTCAGCGGGATGGAAGAAACGTATTTTCCGTTTATAGCCGAGCTTTTTGCCTCATGCCGCAAAGCTCAGCCCGACGCCGAAATCGTTATTCACGAAACATGGGCGTATGAAACAGATTCAATCCATGATGCGTTTGTAAATTACGAACGCAGTCAGAAAAAAATGTTCAATCTGCTTCACAATGCGTATAAAAAGGCCTCGGATATGCTCGGAGCAAGAATAATTCCTGTTGGAGATACCATTCAGTATTTCCGTGAAAAAGTGCCTGGATTTGATTATTCGAACGGCGGCGCGCCCCTTACAAGAGACGGATTTCATCTCTCGGTCCCCGACGGGCGCTTCATAGCAGCTCTTGTGTGGATCGAGCTTCTCGCAAAAACAGATGCGCGAAAAGTCGTTTTTATCCCGGACGGTATGACTGAAACAAGATGTGATATGATCGAAAAAAACGTTCACTCGTTTCTTCAAAAAGACTGGAACGAATAAGAAAACCGATTGATCTTAAATTAAATCAAAACAACCGTGCCCCGATTGTGCGACACGGTTGTTTTTTTATACCGAAAGCCACGCGATAGTCGCGCGGTTCAAAAGAGGTTAAGCGATGAAAAAATCCTCCGATTGTGAAATAAGATGACATGTCGGTCAAAATAATAATCACAAACGGAGGATTGATCTATGAAAGCTAAATCGATTCATGTAGGCGCTGTAGCGATGCGGCGGAGCCATTGCCTTTACTCGGGACGATTTAGATGAACGCGTGGTTGTGAAGCCGAGAAAGCTGTCTTCTTTCATTGTTTTTTTGTATAAAAAACCCCGGAGATTTCTCTCAGCGGTCTGCTTATTGCAGGCAGTATTCTGATGTGCGCTATTACAGCGGGAATGCAACAGCCTCTGCATAAAGCTTTTTCATGATTGCAATAAACGCCGAAAGCGGTCCTCTGCCGTCGTCCCGGTGTGTGCAGAGAACGCAGGAAAAACTCTCCGCACAGTCGAACGGGATCCAGGCAAACTGACCGCTGTGGTCGTTCAGAAATCCCGGCGCGAGGCATATACCGCGTCCCGCTGCAACGTTCGTGAGCGTCGTGTCGTGATCGGGACTGTTGAAATAATCAATCCTGCCTGTTGAAATAATGCGGTGCTGAACGTTTCTCAGCGCCTGGGGCGAACCTCCGCCGACCATCAGTGTCCTGCCGTAAAGATCGCCGGCGGTTATCAAATTCTTCTTGGAAAGAGGATCACTGCGATTTGTAATTAAGTATATTCGGCTCTCAAACAGATCCTGAACTGTTGTGTTCTGAATATGTCCGGTCTGCTCCTTCAGTGCGAAGAGAATGTCCGTTTCGTTTTTTAGAAAACCGTCCATTCCGTTTTCATATTCAAATTTCGGAACGACCTGAACATCAGGAAATTCTTTTTCAAAAAGACGCATCGCTTCGGGCAGAAAATACAGCGCTTGTCTTACCATCATACTTATTGAAATGCTGTCTTTGTATTTCGCGCTGAAATTTTGTCCCTGCTCTATCGCCCGCTTCAGATCATCGCGCATTCCGGAGAGAAACGATACGAACTGAGCTCCCGCAGGTGTAAGCGCAGCTCCTTTTCCGCTCCGCTCAAAAATCGTAAAACCGATTTCCTCTTCAAGAAGCCTTATCTGATAAGAAAACGTGGGCTGGCTGATGAACTGATTCTCCGCAGCGCGACTGAAATTCAGCGTTCTTGCCAGTTCTATGCAGTAATCTATCTGTTTTGTGGTCATTTCTGCCTCCGCGTTATTTATTTTTTCTATCAATTATAGCATATTTATGTTGGACTTGTCAATAGATTTGTGGTATAATACTGTCGTAAACAAAAACCGGAGGTTTTAATTATGTCAAAAACACTAATAGCATTCTTTTCCAGAGCGGATGAAAACTACTTTGCCGGTGCGATGCGCTACGTAAAGGTGGGCAACACGGAAATCGTCTGTAACCTTATGAAAGAAATGATCGAGGCCGACGTTTTTAAAATTGAAATGAAAAATCCATATTCTCCCGTATATATGACTTGTATAGAGGAAGCAAAAAAGGATCTGCGTGAGAAGGCAAGACCGGAGCTTGTCTCTTATCCCGACAGCATCGACGAATACGATACCATAATTCTCGCATATCCCAACTACTGGGGCACTATTCCGATGGCGGTCGCCACTTTCCTTGAAAAATATGACTTCACCGGAAAAACCATCCTTCCGCTTTGCACTAACGAAGGCAGCGGAATGGGCGGCAGCGAACGCACTATCAAACAGTGTGCGCCGGATGCTGCCGTAAAAAGAGGGCTTTCTGTTACCGGAAGCGACGCCCAGAATTCAGGCGGGAGTGTTAAACGCTGGCTGTCATCAAACGGTCTTATCTGAGGTGTTTTATGGAATACGAAAAAGGATATGTATATAAACTGATGGACGAGGGAGGTCCGACCGATAACCGCGAGCCGTATTTCAAAGAGGCTGTGGATGAGATGATGCGTTCACGCGTCCTTTGCGCGAAAGCGAACGCAATTATGCCGAACGATCCTGCATACGTCGGATACCTGGAAGAACTGTTCGAAAGGAATCTTGACGATGTGCGTATTCTGACTCCGTTTATCTGTGATTTCGGCAACCGCGTTAAATTCGGTAAAGGCGTTTTTATCAATCACTCCGCCATATTCTCCGCATCAGGCGGGATCGAATTTGAGGATGGCGTGATGCTGGCACCGGGAGTTCACATTGCGACGATCAATCACGATATGAACGAACGCCACACAAAATATACTTACGGGAAAGTCCTTATCAAAAAGAACGCATGGATCGGAATGGGTGCAACGCTTTGTCCAGGAGTGACTGTCGGCAGATACGCAGTTGTAGCGGCAGGCGCGGTAGTTACGAAAGATGTCCCCGACTATGCCGTCGTCGGAGGTGTTCCCGCCAAGGTCATCAGGTATCAGGATCCTGCAGAACAGAAGGAAGTATGAAAAGGCACGTATTTATCTTTATGTTCGCAGTCATACTTTTGCTAAGCTCTTGCAGTATAAAGATTCAGTCTGATATCTGCGTAAACACGAGTCAGAAGACCGCTATTCCGGATAATGCAGTATCTGAAAAAGGAGATGAAACGATTATGAAGTATGATTTTTCGGTTTTTATGAACGTCACGATAACCGGCGCAGATATTGCGGCGCTGAGTGACGACGAACTTTCCGTTCTCTATGTTCAGGCGCGTTACTGTCAGGCGATGACAGATGCTGATATCGACGTTATGCGTCAGATCGTTTCGGAGGATATGACGTTCACACATATGAGCGGCTTGAAGCAGACTCGCGAGGAATATTTCGCCGATATAGCAGACGGCAGTCTGAGATACTTTACGATAGGGATCGAAGATCCGGTAATCCGTGTGAACGGAAGCAAAGCAACGGTCACTTTTACGTCGGTACTGAACGCCAACGCCTACGGCGCTCGCGGGACTTACAGGATGAAAGGTACGCATCACTACGAAATGCGCGGCGGCGAATGGATCGCCGTGAATGGGTAAAGGGGCAATTATGAGAAAGATTATTACAGCGGTTTTACTGGGCATTTGTCTGATTTTTTCAGGATGCGCGGGATCCGGAAATGCGTCGTTGAGCACGAATGAACCGGCCCCGTCTCAAACGGATAATGCCGATATCCCGGAGATACCGTCGTCTGACGAAAACGATACGCCGGGGAAGACAACGACCGAGCCGGTCGTCGTTCCGTCCGTGAACGAAGGATATCCCTCCTTCGACTTTACAAAGAGGACTGTCACGCTTAACAGCGGCTATGAAATGCCGATCCTCGGACTGGGTATGTTCTCCCTTTCCGACAGTCAGGCGGAAAACTCTACTTACTGGGCATTGAAAGCTGGCTTTCGCCTGATAGACACCGCCCGTATCTACGGCAATGAAGAAGCTGTCGGAAGAGGGCTTCGCCGCGCGATCGAAGAAGGGATAGTAAAGCGCGAAGACGTATTCATCACTACAAAAATGTGGACAAGCGACTATGACAACGGAGACGCCGCGATAAACGCATCGCTTGAACGGCTCGGAGTGGATTACATAGACCTGATGATACTTCATCACAGTCAGCCGAGAAACGACGTAGAGGCATATCAGGCAATGGAACGGGCTGTTGCGGACGGAAAGCTTCGTTCTATCGGACTTTCAAACTACTACGAGCCTGACGATTTTGACCGTCTGGTGAATGCGACAACAATAAAGCCCGCACTTCTGCAAAATGAAACGCACCCGTATCACCAGAGCGGCGAGATGAAGGAGCATATTGCAAAATACGGCACGGTGCTTGAAAGCTGGTTTCCTCTGGGCGGGCGCGGCAATACTCAGACTCTGTTTGACGATCCGACAATAAGAGAGATAGCCGAAGCTCACGGTGTATCGTCTGCGCAGGTCATCATACGCTGGCATCTGCAGGCAGGCAATATCTGCATCCCCGGCTCGTCGAACGAGCAGCACATCATTGAAGACTACGACGTGTGGGATTTTGAACTCAGCGAAGAAGAAATGGCGCGTATGACCGATCTTGAAAAAGATGAACGTTTCGCTGATTATTGATATGGAGGGACTAAGATGAAACATACAGGACAAGTTTTTTCTTTACTGCTTGCATTTGTTATGATATTTGCGCTTGCCGCATGCGGAAGCGGCAGCAAGACGAATGAAGAAGATCCGAAGGCAGAAAACAAAATCGATACTGCGTCTGCTTTGCCCGAAGAAAAAGCATCGGACAGCGAAATCGACACAGGAAAAGCAGCGGAGTCCGCAAAAGGCAAGGCTCTGGTCGTATATTTCTCCCGCACAGGCGAACAGTATGTCGTCGGGGTTATCGACAAGGGCAACACGGCGATCGTAGCGGAGATGATCGCAGAAAAGATCGGTGCCGATCTGTGGGAAGTTCTTCCGGCAGAGGATTACCCGATGACATATAACGAGCTCACCGATGTTGCAAAAAAGGAGCAGAACGAAAATGCACGACCTGAATACAAGGGAACTGCGCCGGATCTGTCAGAATACGATACGGTATTCATTGGCGCTCCCGTATGGTGGGGCGATTGGCCGATGATAATGTACACATTCTTTGAACAAAACCGCGACTCACTTGCTGACAAAACGCTGATCCCGTTTTCCACCCACGAAGGAAGCGGGCTTTCCGGATTTGACAGAAAGCTCGGCTCGGCTGTTCCCGGGGCAACGGTAAAGGAAGGGCTTGCAATTCGCGGCAGCGACACTCAGGACAGTCAGGAAAGCGTCGGTGAAAACGTAGCAGACTGGCTGCAGGATCTGGGATTCTGACAATACCATAACAAAAATAACTGATTATATAAAAGGAGAATCACTATGGAAAACATAATACTTAACAATGATCTCGCCTGCCCGGTCGTAGGCATCGGAACGTTTATGCTCTCACCGGCAGACGCTGAAAACAGTGTTCGCGAAGCGTTGAAGATGGGATACCGCCTTATAGACACTGCGAACGCTTATGTAAACGAACGTGCAGTCGGACGCGGCATAAAGGCAAGCGGTGTTGACCGCGAAGATATCTTTCTCTCAACAAAGCTCTGGCCGAGCGAATACGAAAATCCGAACGCAGTCGAAGAAACTCTCGAAAGGCTCGGTGTTGATTACGTCGATCTGCTTTATATCCATCAGCCTGCCGGAAACTGGCTCGCCGGTTACCGTCAGCTCGAAAAAGCGTATCGCGAGGGTAAAGCAAAGAGCATAGGCATTTCCAACTTTGAAGGCAAATACATCGCTGAGCTTGAAACAAAATGGGAAATCGTTCCTCAGTTTATCCAGGTCGAAGCGCATCCGTATTTTACGCAAAAGGAACTTCGCAAAACGCTTGACAAATACGATATCAAGCTTATGAGCTGGTATCCGCTCGGACACGGAGACAAATCGCTGATCAACGAACCTTTATTCGCGGAGCTCGGCAAAAAATACGGAAAAACGCCCGCCCAGGTGATCTTGCGCTGGCATACGCAGATGGGCTTCGTTGTTATCCCCGGATCAAAGAACGTAGACCACATCCGGGACAATCTCAATATCCTCGATTTCACCCTGACGGATGATGAAATGGCGCGGATCGCAACGCTCGACAAAAACGAACGCTACTACCACCGCACAGATGCACAGCTTGTTCAGTTTGCTGCATGGAAACCTGCATTCGAAAGAAAATAACGATAAAACAGTGACCTCGACATTTCTGCCGAGGTCACTTTTCATTTCTTCGCCACCGCTCTTATCACTGCTTTATACGTTTTCGTATCGTGACAAGCGATCGCGAAATGTGTTATTGACATTTTATGTGTTTTCAGTATTCAAACGATCTTTGTGACTGTTCCGCGCGTTATTCCGCCTTTATTGTAAGCATCGACAGTGACATGATATCTGACGCCTTTTATAAGGCAGCGGATGTTGACTTCTGTAGCGCCGAAGATCTGAAAATGCGTATGAAGCTCATGCTCATCCACGCCGAAACGGACGAAATATCCTTCTGCATCGGGAACTTTCTCCCACGTAACGCGCATATTTCTTTCATCTTCATCGCGAATCGGAGTAAAATCAGGCGCCTTTACAGGAGCTTTTACAACACTGTCGCCAAAGACTCTGATTCCGCTTACGGCAAATCTGCCTCCCGCGGGGACCTGTCCGTGATTAGTGAGCTTTATATAGCGGAAGCTCTCGTCATCATATTCAAAATACTCGTGAGGATGGTCGTCGTCATTGCCTCGTCTGTCCGTAAGCATTCTCCAGCAAATGCCGTCAGCCGAAACCTCAATCGTATATTTGTAAGAAAAGCCATTATCGCGCCCGGTAGTGTCAACGATATCCTGATCCGCGAAATTGACATGTACTGCCTTTACCTTATAGCAACCGCCCAGGTCAAGCGAGATCCATTCGCCCGCTTCTCCGCTCTTTGCACTCCACCAGGTCTTCATGTTTTCATCTGCCGCGCATGCCGGAGAGTGGTCGTCATCTATCACCGATGAAGCGGTGCAGGCTGCTCTGTATGACAGCAGCTGAAGACCTGCATCGCACTGCGTGAACGGATCGTCTGTTTCGTGCGGATAATACATCGGGTAGTCGCCGCGCAGCGTGTTTGTGTAAAGTTTCCCGTCCTCGGCGATCTTTGCAGGGAACAGACAGAGTCTTCGTTCAAACGAAGTGTTGACGCTGATCGAAACAGTGTCGATCTTCCAAAGGTTGCCCTTCTTATCTTCAAACAGACAGCCGTGCCCTGCACCGCGCATAAAACCGGTCGCCTTGAAAACGGTAGGACTGTTATCGCAATTTTCAAACGGTCCCATAGGACTGTCTGATATGGCAACGCCGTCGCAGTAGGTCGAAAACTCTGTGCCCGGAGTGGCGTAGGTAAGATAATACCTGCCATCGATCTTGTTTACCCATGCGCCTTCGAGACTTGGCATACGCTCGATCTCGTTATTGTCGCCGCAACGGTCGTAGCCTCGGTTTTCATAGTCAGAATAGAAGATCGGCACAGGCCCCTCGACGAGGCGCATATTGTTATTCGGATCAAGTTTTGACGCGTGCAGACATGTGTCGCCAAGACCTTCGTAAACGTAAACGTATCCGTCGTCATCATAAAGAAAAGCGGGATCGTGCCAGCCGTAGGGTCGCCCGATATTTACCCACGAATCCGGGTCGAACGGATCGTCGGAATACAGAATATTTCCGCCCTGGCTGAATGTTATATAGAGTCTGTCACCCACAACGCATGTTCCGGGAGCATACAGTTCAAAATCAGGGTATTTATTGATATCAACTTTAATGAAGTCCCATTGTACAAGGTCGTCAGATATCCAGTAGCCTTCTCCGTGCGAAGCGAAGAGAAAATATTTATCGTGGTATATAAGTATCAGAGGATCTGCCGATTCTCTTGAAAAAAAGTTTCGCTGGTAGCGGTAATTGATGTTGACCGGATTGCAAAATGTGCGTTTTTTCATAGAAGTATCTCCAAGATCGTTTTATCATTATTTAATAATCATTGCGGCTGTTCTTTTCAATCACATTATATCGGTGAACTGCTATAAAGTCAAGCAGACACTCACAAATTAACAGTTTTTTCACTTTTTTACAATTTTCTCTGTGAGACAGGATACTGTTCGTTAATAATAGATTTTTTCTCCATTAACAATTTAAATTGGCCATAAGAACAGCCGCTTTAATGTTCAATACGGACAAAGTTGAAAAGTTTTTGCAAATTTTGCAATCGAACATCTGTTTTTATTCAATGTTATTATGATGTTGGTTGATATTCTTTCGCTGTCAAAGGTATAAAATTCTGCTTCTATTGACTTTTTCAAAAAGTCATGATATAATATTCCACAAGTAGAATATAAAAGGAGGGCAATCAATGTTAAAGCACGGTATACTCGGTCTTATTAACAACAGTAACAAGACCGGTTATGAGATAATGACGGTGTTCAGAGATTCGCTGAATCATTTCTGGGCGGCGCAGACAAGCCAGATCTACCGGGAACTTCAGACAATGGAGAAAAAAGGCTGGATCAGCCAGAACCACGTTGCGCAGACAGGCAAGCCGGACAAAAACGTGTTTTCAATTACGACGGAAGGCAAAGAAGAACTGCTTCGCTGGCTCAGAGATAACAATCTGCCAGGTGTCCGCAATCCGCTTCTGTTGAAGACATTTTTTATGGGAGATCTTCCCATTGAGGAAAATATTGCCTTTTTCAAGGCGCTTCGTGACGGATTTGTCTTTCCCGACGACGGCAAGCAGGCGTCTGTCAACGCGGAAATGTATAAACAGGCAATCGACCATCCGGAAAAAGCGATCTACTGGAAATTCACTATTGAATACGGACTCATGTACCAGAAAATGCACCGGGAATGGTGCGACCGATGTATAACCGAACTCGAACATATGCAGAATATGATGTCAAAACAAGATCAAGGAGATATTAAATGAACAATTCACTAAAAAAAGACAAAGTCACAATTCTCACACTCATCGGCATGGCGCTGATGACAGTATTCACCGTTTTAAAGGCGGTCACACAGTCTCAGATCGCCGGAAACACGCTGATCGTAGCGGGGATCGCTTTTTTCTTTATCATTGAAGGCGTATCAAAGACTACGGATTCCGAATCCGGGCTTAGCTTCAAGAGGTTTATAAAGGATCTGAAAAAGCCGGGCGTTATTGTCCTTATACTGATAATGCTCGTGCTTACTCCCGCCGAAATGCTTCTCAGCAAAGTATTTTTCGGCAACGCGTACGTCGAACACGTTATGGGACGCGTGAACGTCCCGGATCTGAGTCAGTTTCTTCTTCTGATCGTCAACCAGGTGTTTACGGTCGTCGGCGAAGAGATAGGCTTCCGCGCGTTTTTCATCGGTAAAGGAACGAAATATTTCCCGTTCTGGCCTGTTGCAATTGTGTCGGCTATTCTGTTTGCAGCCGCGCATTTTGCCACCGGCGCTCCCGCCGTGGTCGCGTGGGATCTGGGAGGCATCTTCATTGACGCTGTCCTTCTTGCGCTGTTGTTCCGCAAATCCGGCAACTGTCTGATTACCGCCATCCCGCATTTCCTCAACAACATTATAGGCTTTATTCTGGTGCCGATACTGTTCAGATAGAGAAGGCAAAGCGAAAGATAATAACGGAAACTGACATTCTGATATTGGCAACGAACTTGCATCCGACACGCCCGACAGCGCATACGGCATGGTTATGCAGGAAATCGAACTTGGTTTTGTCAGGAAATAATAATATCACCAAAACATCACACGTATATTGACGAACCCGTAAACGAACAGTCCTGCCGTTTTAACGAAAATCTTCTGTATATAAAAACATGAGCGGTTTTTTGCCGCTCATCTTTTTATATATATAACAACTCCGAATTTCAATAAGTCTCAGGCTGTTTTTCTTCCGCAACAGGGTCGCTGAGCCCGATAGTGCGTTCCACGGGAAGAGAGAACGCGATTCCGTGGCAGGGGCTGGCAAGTCCGGCTTCATCGTAAAGTGCTTTCATAACTTTTTCTTGTATATCTGCGGGAACGAGTATCATAACAAGCTCTTTTTCCGGCTGGATGGCTATTTTGAAAAGCTCTTCCGCTTCCCTGCTGCCTGTGCCTCTGCCGTGAAGGACCGTACCTCCGCGAGCGCCCGCTTTTTTTGCGGCATTCATGGCCACCTCCGAAAAGCCTGCATTGACTATGCAGAAAATAACTTCGTATTTTTTATTCATCATTCTGTCTCCTCCCCTATAAGACGCGGCTCATTACTGAGAAATCCGTAACTCAGTTTGCCTA
>JAEEGI010004082.1_pt1 | contig 34462 bp, 34 predicted proteins | sample 8958751 | NCBI WGS metagenome assembly JAEEGI01 (sample SAMN16246545, study PRJNA631951) | gut metagenome | biome: gut microbiome; feature: rumen; material: KS-attached | host: Bos | place: Iran: Karaj | collected 2018-10
TGCCATCCGTCAAATTGACGGCATTGGCCTCTGCCATATACAGAAGGATCATGAAAGCCAGGAATATGATCCAGTGGATCTGGATACCTGTGTTGAAGAACGGTATCGTCACCTGCATCGGGATGATATCCCGGTAGATCATAAACAAAGCGCTCGTATATACGAATTCCATGATGAGCCTTGTCTTAGGTGAGAGCCCCTCATTGGAATGGGAACGGATCACCAGTGCATCATCGATGAAACCGACGGAACAGTACAGGATATAGGATAAGAGTATGAACTGAAGCCTTCTGTCAGCAAGGCCTTTCATATCGATCAGTGCATAAACGATGATCGGGATCACGACAAAGAGAAGACCGCCCATGATCGGCGTCTTTTCTTTTTTCTTGAATTCTTCCAGTGCATATTCGGAAGTGACCTGGTTGATATCCCTTTTTTTGAGATACGCAATAAAACGCGGCATGCATACAAGCATGGCTGCTAAAGTCAAAACGATACCTGAAACGTAAGTGATCATATTCATACCTGACTATTATACACTATTCTTATTATTATTCACTCTCTGAGTTATCTGCTTCCTCATCGGCTTTTTCAACATTCTCTTCCACATGCTTGATCTCCCGGAACCGTATCGTGATCTCCTGAGAGGGATCGACACTGCTTCCCGGGGCAAGCGACTGTTCATAAGCGACACCATAGCCATCCATTTTGATCGGCAATCTGGAAAGCTCCCAGTAGCTGATCACTTCTTTTCTGGTCCAGCCACTGAAATCAGGCAAAGTCATGCTGTTGCCATCTGTCAGCAAATATACTTTCTGATAAGTATAGACATCATCCCTGTATTCCGGATACTGTCCGATGATCCTTGAACCATCAGAGATCTCTATGATCTTCGCATCCATTTCTGAAAGGATCTCCCTGGCTTCATAAAGATCTTTGGAAAGCAGGTTTGGCATCTCGTAACGTTCGATGTATCTGAAGCCATCCTCCCCTTCATCCGGAAGGATGATGTTTTCCAGAAGCGCGATCCTGTCGATCAGATCAGGGATGGGCTTGATCTCATAGTTGTAATAGACCGTCTCAGGAGAGACATAGGCAAAATAGACCATGTATTCCGGATCCTCATACGGGAATCCCAGCATGCAGGAAATGATGTTCTGATCCTCGGCATATCCTCCATCAAGCGGGATCTCGGAAGTTCCCGTCTTGCCCATGACATCTACTGTTCTTGCCGCATAGTGCCGGCAAGTCCCATCCGGCTCAGAAACGACCCTTCTGAGAAGATCCTGCATCTGCTTGGCTGTGGAACTTGAGATCGGCGTCGAAACGACTTTCCGGCTCCCCTGATAGACGACGGTATTGCTGTTAGGATCGACGATCTTCTCAATGAAATACGGCTTGATCATCTCGCCGTTTCCAAAGATGGCTGTATACGCCTGCAAAAGCTGCAGCATCGTCGTCGAAGAACCCTGGCCGTAGGTCGCTGTGATATCATCGACCGGAGAAAGACCATAGTTGGTATAGCCGGCCACTTCGTCGATCCCGTCAGAGTTCACTCTCTGATACAGGTGATAGCGATCCAGATAATCTTTATAATTGTTGATACCGACATATTGAGAAAGCAGGGTTGCTGTTGCAACGTTGCTCGAATAGATCAGTCCGTAGTCCAAAGGGATATTGCCCCAGTCAAGACGCGAGACGTTGTAGATGCAGCCGAGCTGATCCCCGGCATAAGTGCGCCCTGTAGACGCTGTATAGCAGTAAGGTGAAGAATCAAAGTCTCTGTCACCGTCATAGACACCGAGATCCATAGCTGCGGAATAAATGACGGCTTTCATGACAGAGCCCGGTTCGTAAGCCAATTGTGAACCGTAATTGACCTGCACATCATCGGCGGACAGATTGTTCGGATCATAGGAAGGTGTCTGACCCCAGGCCAGTATCTTCCCTGTCTTGACCTCAACCACAGCACCCCATGCTCTGGAGGCGTTTTTCGCTTCCATCGTAGTCGTCAAAGCCGTATTGAGAGCTTCCTGTATGGAGACATCCAGTGTCAGATAGACATCATAGCCGTTGACAGCGTTCAAAGTCTCTTCGAACATGCCCGGCAGGATATACCCATACTTGTCTCTCTGATACGAATGGTAGCCGTCAGTACCGGACAGCTCGTCATTGAGATATGATTCGATACCCAGTTTGCCGATCAGTTTACCTGTGTTGTCAGATTGGGCAAAACCGACCAGCTGCGGTGAGAAAGTCTCTCCGAAAGGATAGTAGCGTTTGTAGGAATTGCGGAAATCGATGCCATGCAGTCCTTCGATCGCCTCGATCTGTGCCTTCTTTTCTTCGCTCAGATTCCTTCCGGCAGCACCCAGCTCCACCTGATAGAGATCCGGATTGGAAGTCAGAATGGCATAGATATCGCTCGGATCCATCTCCAGGATCGGCGCAAGAGCCTGAGCGGTGAACAAAGGATTGTCGACATATGCCACTTCGTCCGAACTCGAAAGCCTGTCCTGATCCAGGTAACAGATGATATCATAGGTCTTCACGTCCTGTGCAACGATCGCTCCGGCGTTATCATAGATATTCCCTCTGGAGGCGAAGATCTTTTCTTCAACATTGGAAACTGACTGCACATAATCCTTCAAAGAAGTATTGGATCGGATGTGAAGCTTAAGGATCGTAACTAAAAAAACGTTGACGATGACCAGAAGTGTCATCCCCAACATTAAAAAATAGAGAAAACGAAGCGTTTGATTACTTCGTTTCATTTTTTATTCTCCGTTGACTGAGATGATATTGTCACTCAGCTGATCAAGATTTGCAGCGGAAGCAGCTGCATAGATCCTGTCTTTGCTTTCAAGATTTGAGATCTCATAGGTCAGAGTCTGGTTCTGAGATTTCAGAACAGTTACCTCTTCATTCATCGTCTGGATCTTCATCGTGAGTTTGGTATTCATCGTGTTGACCAAAAGAGAGCTTGCCAGCCATGCAAATAAAGAAAAAGTAAAAAGTATGATCGCGAAACCATTGAAACTGAGTCTTCTTTTCCTTCTCTTAACTATCTTTGCCATAAACCTTTTTTATTCCCCTGATGATAGCGCTCTTCGCACGGCGATTCTTTTCTATCTCATCATCATCTGCCTTGTCGCCGTGGTTCAACAAAATGTAATCTGCTTTTTTGACTTCTTCAGGAGCCAAAGGGATCCTGATATCATCCTTGACTGTGGTCAGAGACTTGAAACAGTGCTTGACCAGTCTGTCTTCCAACGAATGGAAAGTGATGATGACGAGATTCCCATCGACATCGAGAATCTCGTCAAAGCTGTTGAGAAATGTTTTCAGCGAATCCAGTTCGTGATTGACTTCTATCCTGATCGCCTGGAAACTCTGTTTTGCCGGATGCCCCTTTTTTGAAAGCACCTTTGCCGGTAAAGCTTCCCGGATGACCTCGACCAGTCGTGAAGTCGTCGCGATCGGTCTGTTTTTCACGATGTTTGCGGCAATCCGGCGGGCGTTCTTTTCTTCACCGTACTGCCAAAGGACACGTGCCAGTTCTTCTTCGCTGTAATCGTTCACCACCTCATAGGCGCTTAAACGATCCTCTCTGTTCATCCGCATATCAAGCGGACCATCAAAGCGGTAAGAGAAACCTCTTTCCGCCTCATCAAACTGTGGAGAAGAAACACCCAGATCCAGGAGGATCCCATCCGCATGTTTGACATATTCTTTCATATTCATGAAGTTGTCATGAATATAAACGACATTATCGTATTCTTTCAGTTCTTCTCTGGATTCTCTGATCGCCTCTTCATCCAGATCGAAACAGAAGAGTTTTCCGTTGCCGAGCCTTTCAAGGATCAGTCTTGAATGGCCTCCCCTTCCCAGTGTCCCGTCAACATAGACGCCGCCTTCTTTGATTCCCAGCAGTTCGATCGCCTTTTCCGGCATCACAGATACGTGCTTAGTCATTGTTCAGAAGTTCACTGAGATTTTCGGCAACTTCTTCAAAGCTTTCAGAAGCTGTCTCGTAATAAGCTTCCCAAGCCGCCTTATCCCAGATCTCGATATGATCGTTCGCGCCGATCACGATACATTCTTTCGTGATATTGACAGGTTTGGAAAGAAACGCCGGTATCTGGATACGTCCCTGATTATCGAGCGTGCATTCGGTTGCGGTACTTGTGAGCATCCTGATGTACTGACGGGCCGCCTTCTTAGTCGTGGGCAGTTTGTTGACTTCCTCAAACAATTTGTCCCACTGTTTCAGGGAGTAGATCGTCAGACAGCCATCAAGGCCTCTGGTAAGGATAAACGCAGAATTGAGTTCATCTCTGAACCTGCTGGGAATGATGATCCTGCCTTTGGCATCCAGATTGTGTTGGTATTCACCTATGAACATTTCCCACTTTTACCCACAATATACCACTTTCTACCACTATTATTTCATTTTATGGGATGAAAGTAAAGAAAAAGTGCAGGAATTTCCTGCACTTTTAGTTGAATTTCGCGATCCGGAAACTAAAAAATCGCATGAAAAAAAGAAGATCCCTCTTCTTTCTTTACAAAACTATTTTGCGCCGCAATTAGGGCATGCACGATGAGCCATTTTATATTCACCGCAAGATGGGCACTTGACCAATGTCGGCGGTGTCAATTTATAATGGGTTCTTCTCTTGGCTTTACGTGTCTTTGAGTTTCTTCTCTGCTGAACAGCCATTGTTAATCATCCTCCTCGAATCTGTACTCTTTAAGCTTCTGTAACCTCGGATCGATCTGGTCTTTTTTGGACGCCTCATAGTCTTCTTCGGATACAAAAACCCAACCGTCCCCTCTAGAATACTCTATTTTTTCTTTTTTTACAACTTTTATCGGAACTTCCGGCAAAATGATATAAAGTACCAGATCTTCCAGTTCCGTATTCTCATTGAGGAAAAAACCATCTTCGCTCTGCTTATGCACGACGAGTTCATCTTCATGGACCTCGAAAGGAACTTCGACATCTTCCAGAGAAATGGCACACGGACATATCATTTTCCCTTCCACCGAATAATCGATATGCAGTTTATCTGAAGCATCGTAGTAGAAGATGATCTGTCCACGCACATCTTCAAGACGGCGGAGATAGACGTTATCCTCGACTTCATATCTGTCGATATTGACCGGATAGACTCTTTCACTCGCCATATTGACCAGATCTTTAAGATATATTTTCATACCGCTATTATATAATATTCTTGTGAAAACAGCAGGCATCATCGTCGAATACAATCCGTTCCACAACGGTCATCTGCATCATATCCGGGAAACTCTGAAGATCAGCGATCCTGACGTGCTTATTGCCTGCATGTCCGGAAATTTCAATCAGCGCGGCGACCTTTCCATCGTCGACAAATTCCAGAAAACGCAGGCAGCCCTTGACCATGGTGTAGACCTGGTCGTCGAACTGCCTTATATCTGCACCGTGCAGAATGCCTATGTCTTTGGAAAAAGTGCCGTCACCATCCTGAATAAACTCGGCATCGACGAACTCGTTTTCGGTTCCGAGACCAACAATCTGGAAGAACTGAAAAAATACGCGGAACTCGAAGTCGATGTGACCAGACTGCGTCAGCTGCTTCACGATGGCAACTCCTATCCCCGATCATACGGGCTCTTGAGCGGGTCCCTGTATCCAAATGACATGCTGGCAGTGACATATCTCAAAGCGTTGAAAGATACTTCCATCAACCCAATCAGCATTCAAAGGACCAACGATTACCTTTCGACCGATCTTGATCTGGTCGCTTCAGCTACGGCGATCAGAAAAGCGGTCAAAGAAGGAAAAGATGTCTCCATGGCAACACCGATGAGTATGACTGATCCTGTCTTCACAGAAGATCTATGGCCATATCTTCGCAAGCTTCTGCTTACGATCGACAGTCAGGAATTATCAGAGATCTTTCTGGTCAGCGAAGGGATCGAAAACCTCTTCAAAGAAAATGCGATCAGATATACGGATTATGAAGGATTCCTACAGGCATCCGTATCCCGAAGATATACGCGTTCCCGCATCCAGCGTATCTTGCTGCATATTGCCTGTCACATCAGAAAGAAAGATGTGGAAGCCCTGCCTGAAGCCGATCACATCAGAGTCCTTGGTTTTGATCAGAAAGGGCGCGAACTGCTGAAGCGGATAAAAAAAGACGTCAATATCGTGACGCAGTTCAAAAACATACCGGATCCCTACAAGCAGATCGAGTGGAAGACAAATCTTCTCTACGCCTCGCTTCTAAAAGATCCGAACGCCTATATCAAAAGAGAGCTTCAGGGCCCTGTCATAAAAAAGTGATCTGCATTCAAGCAGATCATCTTTACATCAGTACGTTGTGATAGACTTCCTGAACGTCGTCGACTTCATCCAGGTTATCCAGCAGTCTCTGCCAGAGTTCCTTGTCGTGTTCATCAGTCAAAGTGACATATTCCTGCGGAAGCATCTTGATCGCGCAGACTGAATACTCACAGTCAGGGATCAGTTCATCGATCGCTTCCTGAGCCTTGTGCAGATCAGTCGGTACAACATAGACCGTCATCTCACCGTCTTCAACTTCCAGATCTGTCACATCGACATCGGCGTTGATCAAAGTATCCAGCATCGTATCCTCATCTTCGTATTTGAAGGACAGGACACCAAGGTTGTCATAGGTAAACGAAACAGAACCTTTGACACCCATCTTGCAGCGTGACTTGTTGAAACACTGGTTCATAGCTGCCACAGTGCGATTTGAGTTATCTGTCAGGCAATCAATGATGATCGTTGCATTGCCAGGTCCGAAACCTTCATAACGGAGCGAATCATAAGACTCGCCTGTACCGCCTTTTGCCTTCTCGATCGCTCTCTTGATGACATCGGCAGGTACCTGGTTCGCTTTGGCTTCTTTGATCTTCGATCTTAACGTGAGGTTCATTTCAGGGTCAGGAACGCCTGATTTGGCTGCGATATAGATCTCTTTGCCATATCTAGAATAAACTTTCGATTTCATTGCTGCGGTCTTAGCCATTGCAGCAGCTCTAACTTCATGCGCTCTTCCCATAATTTCACCTCTCAAAAAATTTTTACTTCTATATTTTAATACTAAATCAGCATATTTACAAAAAAGATACTTGAAAAGGCTGCCTGGCAGCCTTTTCTCTCTTCATTAATTCAAAACTTCTTTGACCAATCCGATGACATCTGTTTCGGTATGGCATTTCAGAGCTTTGGAAGCAAGCTCCTCCATCTCAGCCTTTGACAGATTGGTGATGATCTTTCTGGTCGGAAGGATCTTGGTCGCAGACATTGAGAATTCGTCCAAACCCAAGCCCAAGAGTACCGGAGCAGCCATTGGGTCACCGCCCATTTCGCCGCACATGCCACACCATCTGCCCTGAGAGTGAGCACCATCGATCGTCATCTTGATCAGGCGCAGGATCGAAGGGTTGAGAGGCTGATACAGATATGCGACTTTTTCGGACATTCTGTCAGCTGCCATTGAATACTGGATCAGGTCATTGGTACCAATCGAGAAGAAGTCAGCATATTTTGCGAATTCATCAGCCAGGACAGCAGAAGCAGGGATCTCGACCATCATACCGATCTCGATCTCATCAGATACTGCAACACCCTCTGCTTTCAGTTCTTCTTTTGTCTCCAGTACGAACTGTTTTGCGTTCTTGAACTCGTCGACAGTCGCGATCATCGGGAACATGATCGCCAGCTTTCCGTAAACGGAAGCGCGAAGCAATGCTCTGACCTGTGTCTTGAAGATATCTTTTCTGTCAAGGCAAAGCCTGATCGCTCTGTATCCGAGGAACGGATTCATTTCCGGATCGAATTCGAAGTAAGGAAGCTTCTTGTCACCGCCGATATCCAGCGTCCTGACAACCACTCTCTTGCCTTCAGCTCTTTCCAGAACGACCTTATACGCTTTGTACTGTTCTTCTTCAGTCGGGAAGTCTTCAGTTGATTCCATGTACAGGAACTCTGTACGATACAGACCGACACCCTCAGCGCCATTGGCGATGACATTGTCCATATCTTTTGGAGAACCGATATTGGCTACGAGCTCTACCTGATGACCATCGAGCGAGATCGTCGGCTTATCAAGCAGTACCTGTAAGGCTGCTTTCTCTTCCAGGAATCTGACTCGTCTCTCTTCGTATTCTTTCAGTTCTTCTTCAGTCGGATCGATGATGACATCGCCCTCTTTTGCATCAAGGATGATCTTGTCACCGTGTTTGCAGGAAGACATGATGCCTGTGCAGCCGACTACTGCCGGAAGTCCAAGCGCAACCGCCATGATCGCAGCGTGCGAAGTCTTGCCGCCGATCTCTGTAACGAAGCCCAGCGCATACTTCTTGTTGAGCTGAGCGGTATCAGAAGGAGTCATCTCTTCAGCGACGATGACGACTTCCTCATCGATCGCTGTCAGATCAGGAATAGTCAAACCGAGGATATTGCATAAGAGCCTGAAGGAAACATCCTTGATATCAGCTGCTCTCTCTTTGAAATAAGCATCATCCATTGACTCAAACATTCCGACCATCATATCAGAAACGGTCTTGGTCGCTTTATCAGCAGTAGCGCCGTCTTTGATCATGCCGGTGATCTGATCTTTATATTCAGGATCCTGTGCCATCATCAGATGGGCATCGAAGATCGCCAGTTCTTCCGGAGCCAATGTTGCACTCGCTCTCACTTTGATCTGTTCAATGTCACTGATCGTCTTATTCAAAGCATCCTCAAAGATCTTAAGTTCCTTTTCGGGATCTCCTTGTCCTTCATTGATCACGATCGTCGGCTGTTCGAGCTTGTATACCTTGCCAATGGCGATACCGCTCGAGGTTGCTATTCCTTTTAAATTCATTTTTCGTCCTCTCTTTATATCAATAATTATACTTCCCTAAGCGCTTACAAACAATGAAGAAAATTCTCATAAGCTCTTTTTCGATGGCGATAATAAGCGGAGGGAGAGAGATAGGACTTGAACCAGTCTCCCCTTCTCCCTTCCATTAATTCATTTCTGATGATCAGCTTATCAGCCTCACTGAGACACTCGTAGGTCATATCGATATGGCCGACGATACATATGCTTCTTTCCAGCGTCCTTTTATCGTATTCGAACGTCCCTTTCTGTGCCTCTGTGAGGACTCTTTTAGATTTCATATACTCTCTAGAGAGTAATTCGATCTCGAATTTCTTTTTGTCGAACCCTTGCATAGCTCCCCTTATGTTTTAATCAAAGGCCCGAATATCAATTAATATGCCCATTGATCATTCACCGACTTCGATAAGTCCGTATCCTCCATCATTCCTTTTGTACACGACCGCGATCTTTTCACTGTCTGCATCCTTATAGATGAAGAATGAGTGTGAAAGCATCTCCATGCGCATGATAGCCTCATCGAGGATCATTTCATCCGCATAGACAGTCTTGGTCCTTACAGGAGTTTCTTCGCTATCATCCTGATCAGCTACGTAGAAGTTTTCGGCTAAAGATTCTTTGTGTCTTCTGGACAGTCTGCCCTTTTGTCTTCTGATCTGATCTTCCAATTTGTCGATAGCGAGATCTACCGCAGTCGAGAAGTCTTCATGCACGACTTCCGACCTGAGCAAGCCGACCTTGGTAGGAACGTTGACCTCCACCTTAAGGCCTTCTTCTCCGTAGATCTTGACTGTAACCTTGGCACTCTGTGCCTCATCGATGACGACATACTTGTTGAGATCTGAGAGACGATTTTCGATCTTCTCTCTCATTGCGTCATTGATCGTTACATTCTCACCGTAAATCGCAAATTTCATAAGTCTACCTCCTTTTTTCTCTATTTAGACTCAATGATGAGTTTTACAAGCCATTTATAGACCAGGAACAATCCGTAGGCATCCAAAGAACAGTATTCCTTCAGATTTTCCAGGATCTTTTCTCCATCCTGCGTCTCACTTTTATCGACATCACGCCAGTTGAACACAGCTTCCATTCCGTCATAGATATCCAGATCTTTATAGGAATAGTCGGAACAGATGTCAACGAGCTTTTTCAATGTGAAGTTCCCCTGCATCCGCACATCGTAGATCATGCCCTCCAGGAATGGTTCAGCGAGATCGAAAAACCGCTCATTGATGCTTTCAAGCCTATCCCTGTATTCCGGGAACATCTCTCCAAGTTCCGTCAGTCTCAGACACTCCGCACCCCAGGCGTTATATGCCAGGACCGGGCCGGAATCCGGAAGATACTCAAACAAGGCCTGGACGAATTCTCTTCGGCAATCTCCGGTCCCCAAAAATGTTCGATGTTCCATGTGACCTGCTTCATCGATGTAATATAGCGCAAACTCAAAGCAGACCACGTCCATCGGCTTCATGCCTTTATAGACCGGCACCAGGTAACGATCCCATTCAAAATCGATGAAAGAGATCGGCCTTCCCGATACCCTGTTGAGCCACCGGGTGAGAGGATATCTGTCGATGAAGAGACCACCATTTCGTGAAGCCATGATCTGTGCATACTGGACTTTATTGCCCTCGAGCTGATCCGGATCCGCATCCTTCAGACTGCGGATACCATCCTGATACATCTTATTCTTGTTTTGACTGGAGACCAGTGTCAGGATCGAATCATCCGCTTCCTTTTCTTCATTTGGAAAACAGCGTTCATAATACTCACAAAGTCCATTAAGCTTGCAATAACGACATTTTTTCGGGCTCTGCGCATCCGGATCAAAAGATCCCATCTGTCCGATCAGAGAATGATAATCAAATTCTTCCCTCTCGACCAGATCTCTGATCCTCTTCTTTTTAAATGTATTGCTGCAAATAAAGAGCTTCTCAGGATCCAAAACCCCCTCATTGACGTAGTCACCGTTGAAAGAAAGCAGAAAGATCTCCCCAACTTCAAGGCCCGATCTTTTAACGATCTGATAAGTCACCCGATAAGTCAGGAGATCCAATTCCCTGACGATAGAACCGTAATAAATAAAATAAAGATCAAAAACGTTTCCGTTTTTGTGCACCAAAGGAACATTCACCCTCATTTCACCATCTGTGAAACGCGGATGAAAGAACCATTCATATTGATCTATCTCAGAAAAGAACCTATCAGCAGGATCATTTCTTACTCCCTCAAAACAATCATTTATACCGAAATACCTTTTTACGAGATCAAAGATATTCTCATCAGCACGCAGATATGGCTTAAACACGCTGTTGACATCCTTACTGAAGCAGTAAAGACGTCCACAACGCAGAAACTTTTTTAAGTCGCTTATATGATACATATCTACCTCTGTCTTTATTATATCGTAATTTGTTGATCAATGCTAAAAAGATTCTATAGCCGGTATCCTTCTCATCGATTGAACTTCTGCAAAAGCGTCTTTATAATTGAGATATGAAGATCTATTGCGAAAAATGTCACGAAGACATCAGCGCTGAATGCAATAAAGCGATAGAGAACTATTCTGTAGGAAGAGTCGTCTGTCCCAAATGCCACTATCAGCAAAAAAGATACATCTCGGAAGCAGACATCCTTCTGTTTTTTGGGATCAGCGAAGTCCTTTATATCGCCTTGAGCCTCTTGTCTGTTTTGATCTTCAACAAGATGGGGATAAGCATCTTATCGGTCATCTTGCTGATAGGACTTCTTGTCGGAGCCTATTTTATTTCAAAGTCTGTCTCTTCATCGATCTACGAAAAAGCCTTCTTCAAAGCTGAAATCAAAAACAAGGTCTTCGATGAAGACCAGAAAGCGATCCAGCGCAATATCAGCTGGCAGTTCATGCTGTTTTTCGCGATAACGATCACATACATCACATCCAGTGAAGGAAAGATCTTCTTCGGACTGGCAATGCCTCTGGCAGCTGCTCTGACATTCCTGAAACTGTTCCTTCAGCTGAAAAACGAAAAAGATTCTTAAGAAACATATGAAAATTGGATTCCCGTTTGGGAATCCAATTTTTGATTCAATTATTTCTTAGCAATATACTTTCTGATATCCAGAGCGATAGCTACCACGATAACGATACCCTGAACGATGTAAGTCCATGCGGTATCGATCCCTAAGAAGGTCATCTCGATCTTCAGGATCTCGAAGACCAGAACGCCCATCAGGATACCGGAGACCTTGCCAGTACCACCGTTGACGGAGACACCACCGATCGTACAGCCGGCAATGGCAAACAGTTCATATCCAGCGGCCAAGTTTGATGAAGTACCACCGGCTTTTGCTGCAAGCATGAAGCCCGCCAAAGCAAACAGTGCCGCAGCGATCATGTAGGAGATGATCGTCATCTTGGTCGTGTTGATTCCGGAGACCTCAGCAGCATCCGGGTTTCCGCCGATCGCATACATCTTCTTGCCATATGGGGTATGGTTATAAAGGAACCACATCACCAGCATGACGATAGCGGTCACGATAGCCAGGTTTGGAATCAGCTGGATCTTCATGAAGGAACCGGAAGCCCAGTCAGTATATTCCGGGATCAGACCACCGATAGGCTGCGCGCCTGTAAAGATCAAAGCGATACCATAGACGATCGTCTGCATGCCGTATGTTCCGATGAAAGCCGGCACATGAAGTTTTGTGACGACCAGTCCGTTGATGATGCCAAATGTGATCGCGAATCCAACCATGACCAGGAGACATACCAGCCACATGTTCGGCGGAGTGAGATTTGGGTAGACTTTGCTGGCATAATCGACTCTCTGCAGAAGAGTCGCGCAGATACAGCCGGCAAGACCGACCTGACGTCCGGCGGAAAGGTCGTTGTTCCTCATGATCAGAACACCCGAAATACCCAAAGCGATGACCATACGGACAGAAGTGTTTGCCAAGAGGTTCTTGATGTTCGCCATCGAGAAGAACCTTGGATTCTGTAAACCGACAAATATCGCTGAAGCAATGATCAGGATGATCAGTGCATTATTGACTAAAAACTGAACGATATCAAATTTCTTTTCTTTATTCACTTTTTCTGACATATTTTTCTCCTTTAACTAACGAACGTCGTAGAGAGTTCCATGATCTTTTCCTGATTCATATCTTCGCCTTCAACGATGCCGGTGATCTTTCCTTCACACATGACCATGATCCTGTCACATATGCCGATCAGTTCAGGCATTTCGGATGAGACGACGATGATCGTCTTACCTTCCGCAGCCAGCCTGCCGATGATGGAATAGATCTCGTATTTCGCACCGACGTCGATGCCTCTGGTCGGTTCATCCATGATCAGAACCTCAGGCTCCTTTGCCAACCAGCGTGAAATGATGACTTTCTGCTGATTGCCGCCGGAAAGATTCTTGATCAGTGTTTTGGTGCTAGGAGTCTTTATCGATAGTTCATTGATCGATTTTTCAACGATATCCCTGATCTTTTTATGATCCAGCATCACGCGATACTTCAGATAATCATTGAGTGAAGCCACAGCGACATTGTCACTTACCGAAAGGACACCGAAGATACCATTGCCTCTTCGGTCTTCCGTGATCAGGGCAATGCCGTTTCTGATCGCATCTTCCGGGTTTTTGATCTTCAAAGTCTGACCGTTGAAGAACACTGTACCGGAACTGATGCCACGCATTCCGTAGATCGCTTCCATCAGTTCTGTCCTCTGTGCGCCTACCAGACCGGCAACGCCGAAGATCTCACCCTTTCTTACCGAGAATGAACAGTCTTTGAATGAACCTTCAATAATTGAATCAAAGTCCTTTACTTCAAAGATTGTTTCACCAGGAGTGTTGACTTTTGGCGGATAGAGATCTTTCAGTTCACGTCCGACTTCTTTTGCAATGATAAAATCGGTAGTCAGTTCACTTGCGGGCCATGTGCCAATGTATTGACCATCGCGCATGATCGTAACTTCATCCGAGATCTGCAGGATCTCATCCATTTTATGAGAAATATAAATAACACCGCATCCTTTGGAAGTCAGTCTTTTGATGATCTCAAAAAGTTTGTTGACTTCCTTCAGTGTCAGCGATGAAGTAGGCTCATCCAAAATAATGATCTTTGCATCAGCGCTTACAGCCTTAGCGATCTCAACGAGCTGCATCTGTGAAGCTGTGAGTGTACCAAGTTTGTCTGTAGCTTTAAAGCCTAAACCAAGATCATCCAGCAGAAATTGTGCATCTGCATTCATCTTCTTATGGTCTACGACCTTGATCGGACCGAAATTCTTTACCGGATATCTTCCACAATAGATATTTTCCGCTATAGAACGGTCTCTGATCGGCATGAGTTCCTGATGGACCATGGCTATACCCCTGTTCAAGGCGTCAAACGGGTCGGTAATGTTCACTTCTTCGCCGTTGTATATGACCGAGCCTTCGTCTTTCTTATATATGCCAAACAAGCATTTCATCAAAGTCGATTTGCCGGCTCCGTTTTCACCCATCAGAGAATGGACATGTCCGGGTTTCAGTTGCAGCGACACATGATCCAACGCTTTTACACCAGGGAAGGATTTACAGATATCTTTCATTTCAAGAATATATTCTGACATATATTTCCTCCTTCAAATAATAAAGAAGAGTTACATGTATAGACATGTAACTCTTCAAACGTACGATTATTGATTATTTGATATACTGATCAACGTTTGCAGCAGTGACCATTACGTAAGGAACATAGTTGACCTTGTTGGTAATGACTTCGCCACCGAGCATCTTCAATAATGATTCACAAGCAGCAGTTGCCTGGCCGAGGTCGTCGTTAAGAACTGTACCAGTCATATCACCGTTCTTGACAGCTTCGCAAGCCTCAGGAATAGCATCAACACCTACGAGGTAGATGTCTTCGCCAACTTTTCTGCCAGCAGCCTTGATGGATTCGAGAGCGCCCATTGCCATACCATCATTGTTGCAGAATACGACTTCGATAGCATCGCCTTCTTTTGACAGTTCAGTAGCAACGAGTTCCTGGCCCTGAGCCTGTGCCCAGTTACCAGTTTCCTGATATAAGCAGTTGACATTTGCGCCATTTTCTGTCAGATACTTGATAGAATATTCAGTTCTGAACTGAGCATCTGAGTTCTCTGGGTCGCCCATGATCATGATGTAGTTGACAACACCATCACCGTTCAGGTCGCCATGGTTTTCCTGATCAAAAATGATCTGGCCCTGGTATGTGCCTGAATCTCTTGCATCTGCACCAACATAGCAAGTCTTCTCGCCATACTGGTAGTCAGCGATCTCACGGTTGATGAAGACTGTAGGAATACCTGATTCTTCAACAGCCTTTGCCAAAGCATCGGAAGAAGTCTGAACCAGGTTGACGATCATGCCATCAACACCCTGAGTGATGAAAGTATTGACCTGTTCTGTCTGAGTTGCAGCATCGTTAGCGCCATCAACGATGACGACTTCGTACTGAGTGCCGCCCTGTGCGTTGAGATCATCAAAGTACTTCTGAATATCATTACGATATAAAGTCATGAAGTTATCATCAAACTGATAAATCGCAACACCGATCTTGACTGTCTCTGGAGCTGCTTCGCCACCGTCAGCAGGAGTTTCCTTCTGACCGCAACCGACAAGAGCGAAAACCATGAGGACAGCCAGTAATACACTTAAAAGCTTTTTCATTTTTTCCTCCTCGGACTAATTGTCCACTTCTTATTATAAATCAAATGTAAACGATTACAAACATTTTAATTTCGCCTTTATTTCACAAATAACGATTATTTATCATTTTTGGTACATAATCTTTGAAACAGATTCAATTTGTTGACAATTCGAACGATATCGTTTTATAAATGAATAAACCGATGAGGGAGAGTAAGTAAGATCTGAGCACCCTTTCAAAGAGAGCCGCTGCATGGTGAAAAGCGGTAAAGAAGACAGATCCGAATGGACTCCTAAGGGCAAACAGAAATGCAAAGAGTATGGGCGCCGAAGTGATCCTTCGTAAAAAGAATCCGCATATGATGGTATGCATGAGTGGATGTATGATGTACATCAAGCCGGGTGGCACCGCAGGATAAATATGATCCTGTCCCAGCATATTTGGGACAGGATTTTTATATTTTCGGGAGGTTGAATGATGAAATTGAACAAACGATGGCGTCTTTCTTTGGATCGATAGAGAAAAACCGAAAACTGATTTAAAGAAAGGAAATAAAAAAATGAAAAAAGTCTTGACTGTATTATTCGTTCTATCTTTATTCGTACTTTGCGCCTGCTCAGCTGATGCCGGCAACAGCAAAGAAAACAGCACATTGAAGATCGGCATCTGCAACTACGTCGACGACGCTTCCCTGAACCAGATCGTCGCCAACATCAACACCAGACTTGACGAACTCAACCAGCAGAATGGTACCAGTATCGATATCCTTTATGACAACGCGAACGCGGATGCCAACGTCATGCGCCAGATCATCTCCAATTTCATCTCCAAAGATGTGGATCTGCTTGTAGGTATTGCGACACCTGTTGCTCTGGATATGCAGGCGATGACGGAAGACAATCAGATCCCTGTCATCTTCTCCGCTGTATCCGATCCATTGGCTGCCGGGCTGGTCGATTCTCTTGACATGCCTGGGCACAACATATCCGGAACATCCGATTATCTCAATACACAGGCAGTCCTGGAACTCATCGTTGCGCAAAACCCGGAGATCAAAAAAGCAGGACTTCTCTATGACATCTCACAGGACGCTTCGACCAATCCGATCAAAGAAGCCAAAGTTTTCCTTGAAGAAAGGAATATCGAATACGTGGAAAAGACCGGTACGAATGTCGATGAGATCAAACTTGCGGTCTCTGCACTGATCGCGGAAGGTGTCGAAGCGATCTTCACGCCGACCGACAATACAGTCATGACCGCAGAACTATCCATCTATGAAGAGATCGCCAATGCAGGCATCCTTCACTATGCCGGTGCGGATTCTTTCGCTCTGAATGGAGCATTCCTCGGCTTTGGCGTCGATTACGCCCAGCTTGGTCAGGAAACAGCCGACATGATCTATGATGTCCTTTTCAACGATGTCGACATCTCTTCTTATGGTGTCAGGACCTTCGACAATGGCACAGCAACGATCAATTCCGATATCATTTCTCAATTAGGTCTCGACCTCGATCAGCTCAAAGAAGCTTTCGGACCATTCTGCACCAGGATCCAAACGATCGAAACAGCTGAGGAATTCGAGTAAAGCTCATCATGATCTCGCTGGTATATACGACTCTGGAATTGGCTCTCATCGGTTCTTTGACCGTGCTTGGCCTTTACCTGAGCTATCTGACACTTGATGTCTGTGATCTTTCTACAGATGGATGCTTCACGCTTGGAGCATGTGCGGCTGCCGTGATCGCATTAAGAGGGCATCCGTATCTGGCGATCGCCGGGGCGATGATATCAGGCCTGCTCTCAGGATTGACTGTATCCTTTCTGCAGACTTTCTGCGGGATCAACTCCCTGTTATCCGGCATCATCGTCAACACGGCCCTGTATTCTGTCAACATTGCCATCATGGGCAATTCTTCGCTGCTGAATCTGAATAAAGCAAAGACGATCTATACGATCATTAAAGAAATCTTTCAGGACACTTTTCTGAAAGGGTACAGCTTTCTGCTGATCGACTTTACTTTTGTCCTTGCGGTCGCCTGCTTCCTGAACTGGTTTCTGAAGACCAGGATCGGACTGGCGGTCAAAGCGACCGGAGATAATCCATTCATGGTCGAGGCTTCTTCGATCGATGCCAGGATCACGACCATCATCGCGTTATCCATCTCAAACAGTTTCACAGCCCTTTCCGGAGCTCTGCTGGCAATGTCACAGAAATCTGTCAATATCGATATCGGAAACGGAATGGTCACGATCGCACTGGCTTCCCTTCTGATCGGAAAGATCCTGAGCAGATCCAGGAAGACTTCCGTCAGGCTCCTTTGTTCAGTACTTGGTTCGCTGATCTTCAGGAGTGTTTATGCGCTTGCCTTGAGATTCAATATGCCTGCCTATATGCTGAAATTCGTATCGGCAGTCATCGTCGCCGTGACGATATCCCTGCCTTATCTGAAGCGACAGATCCCAATGTTGCAAAGAAAAGCCATGATCAGAAGAGGTGCTTCAAGATGATTGAGATCAGGAATATGACAAAGATCTTCAATGAAGGAACAGTCAACGAGAAGATCGCTCTTTCTGATATCGATCTGTTCATCAACGACTCTGATTTCATCTGCATGATCGGATCCAACGGATCGGGCAAATCGACACTTCTGAACTGCCTTTCCGGAGCGATCATTCCCGAAAAAGGAAATATCATCATGGATGGCAAGGATATCACCTTGCTTCCTCAGCATCAAAGAGCGCATGATATCGGCCATCTCTTCCAGGATCCGATGGCCGGTACAGCTCCTCATATGACGATCGAAGAGAATCTGGCTTTGGCCGCGAAAAACGGCGGCTGGCTTTCCAGGATCAGTGAGAAAGACAGGAAGATGTTCAAAGAAAAACTGCTCAGACTCGATATGGGACTGGAAGACAAGCTGAAGATGGAAGTCGGCGTATTGTCCGGGGGCATGCGTCAGGCTCTGACCCTGGTCATGAATACGATCAAAACGCCGAAGCTTCTGCTTCTTGATGAACACACGGCAGCTCTCGATCCGCAAACTGCTGATAAGGTCCTGAAGATGACGAAAGACTGCATCGAAGAAAAAAGGATCACCTGTGTCATGATCACACACAACATGCAGACCGCTTTGCAGATGGGAAACCGTCTGATCATGATGGATGACGGAAAGATCATCCTGGATCTCAGCAAAGAAGAAAAAGAAAAGCTCAGTATCGATGATCTCCGTGATCTGTTCAGACAACGGTCAAGAAGAGAGCTCGATGATGAAAGGATGATCCTCGCATAAAGAAAAATGGTCTCCCTTGCAGGAAACCATTTTTTATACCACCAAAGCTGTACCGAAAGGTCTGACTCTGACTTCCAGCAGACAGTCGTTCCCAAAGACCGAATACATCAGTTCTTTGAAACCGGCAAGTTTTTCTTTTGGAACGACACACTGGATCGTCCCTTCGAATCCGCCGCCATGCACACGATAAGTACCCTCTTGCTTCAGGTAAAGATCCGCCAGAGCAAGTCCAATCGCCAGAGACTGAGAAGATGGCCTCGATGCAGGATAGACATTCTGCAGATATTCAAAAGAGGAACGGCCGGATTCTTTCATCAGTTTCAATAAAGAGCCGATATCCCTGTTTCTGATCGCTTCCCTTTGCAAGACTGCCCTTTCATCTTCGTTATAGAAGTGCAAAGCTCTTAAGATCCCTCTGTCATTTGCGACTTTTTCACGGATCGAAGCGAAGTCTTTGAGAAGGGCTTCTCTGGAAGAATCGGCGAGATATTCGACACCAAGTTCTTTTGCGACTTCCTTTATCTCAAAAGGAACAGCTGCATACTCATGAGAAAGATCGGAGTGATCTCCCTTCGTGTTGACCAGGATAAGTTCGTAGCCATAGTCAGAGAAGGAGAAATCAAAGTTCTCGATGATCGGATCTTTGGGATCCTTGAAATCGATCGTCACGAAGCCACCGACCGAGATCGCCATCTGATCAAGAAGACCGCTTGGCTTGCCGAAATAGACATTTTCCGAATACTGTCCGATCTTGGCCCTCAGGACAGGATCGACTTTATCTTCGTTGAATAAGGCGTTGAAGATCTCCACGACCATCATTTCAAAGCAGGCTGAAGAAGAGATACCTGATCCAACAAGGACCCTGGATTCACATAAAGCATCGAAACCGCCGATCCTGAAACCGAGCTCATTCAGTCTTGAAGCGATGCCTCTGATCAATGCCTGTGAAGAATTCTTCTCTTCCTCGCGCATCCTCAGATCTGAAAGATCGACCTGCTGAAAGGCAAAAGCCCGGTCATGATAGTTGACAAGATCGCTGCCATTGGCTTTGATGACCGCGAGATTGTCGATATTCAGTCCGGCAGCGACAACGTGGCCGTGCTGGTGATCGGTGTGATTGCCGCCGATCTCAGAACGGCCAGGAGAAGATACGAAATGATAATCTCCATCGCCAAACAGATCGAAGGCATCATCCAGAAGCTTCAGATAGCGTTCCAGTTCTTTTTCAACGTCTTCAGAACCGATGATCTTTGAAACGATCCCATCGATCTTTCCGGAACTGATATATTCCCTTAGTTCTCTATAATACATGTTTTCAGCTCACACGTGATCTGCCGATCATGGCAGCCCCCAATACACCGGGTTCGCTTAATGAAGCCTTGAGGATCGGAACTTCTCTCATGCCTTCGTGAGCCATGGAACGGAAATAATCTCTGAGCTTATCAAAATACAGCGCGGAAGAATGCGAACATCCGCCGCCGATGACGAAACAATCCGGAGCGCAGATCGCGGAGATCGCTGCCAGACATGTCGCAAAATCCTTTGACATCTTATCGATGATGGCCTCAGCGATCGGATTTCCTTCAGAAGCCAGTACAAACACTTTTCTGGCTGAATTCGCTTCCGGGCCGATCAGTTCGTTACCGATCAGGCCGATCGCTGTACCGGAGGCAACAGACTCGACACCGCCTTTATTCAGATGCGCATAGACCGGATACTGTTTTGCATCAGGGTCTACGATGACATTAGCAACTTCACCCGCATAGCCTTTGTGTCCCTGAATGACCTTTCCATTGATCACAAGAGCACCGCCGATACCAGTCGAGTGCGTCAGGAAATAAACGACATTGTAGCCTTTCCCTGAGCCAAGGACCGCCTCTGCAAGACCTGCGGCATTGGCGTCATTGTCAAGGAAGACCGGGATGCCTGTCACTCTCTGCATATTATCTGCAAACGGATACCCTTCGCAGCCAGGAATATTCGTCGCCATCGTGATGACGTTCTTCTCTCCATCTACCGGTCCCGGAATAGCCAGGCCAATGGACTTGACATCATTCAGATCGAACTGATTCAGAAGCTCAAGGATATTTTCTTCGATCTTTTCAGGACCCTCAAGACCATGTGAAGGAGCGATGACATCCTGAACGATCCTGCCATCTTCATCTACTTTGGCGATCCTGACGTTCGTACCGCCCAAATCGATTCCTACATAATAATTCATGATATTTACCTCTTTTTCTTCATTATAGTATGTAAAAGATCATTTTAAAAACGATAAACTGATAATTTAATAAAAACATCGTCATCAGACGATGTCATTCTTTGATCGTTCCATACAGGTCGTACTCTTTAAAGCCGGTGATCTCGACATCATAGAATCCACCGATCTCAAGCTCCTTCTCATGGCGGATGTAGATGATGCCATCGATCCCGTCCGGAGCTGACATATAGCTTCTGCCGATGTATCTGTCAAAAAGGGATTCATATCTTTCGATCAGCACTGTGTAGACCTTGCCGGTTCTTCCTTCATTCTTCTTTTCAACGATCCTCTGCTGCAGACTCATCAGTTCCTCATAACGCCTGTTCTTCACTTCTTCATCCACCTGCTCATCCATCTCGTTGGCGAGAGTATCTTCTTCCGGAGAATAAGTGAAAGCACCTAAAGAATCAAAACCGATCTCCTTCACCAGATCAAGAGTATCTCTGAAGGTCTTTTCCGTCTCATGCGGAAATCCGACGATCAGGGTCGTACGGATATAGGCATCATCAAAATACTTCCTGATCAGAGCGATCTTCTCTTTGATCAGAGCGACCGTTCCTCTCCTGTTCATCAGTTTGAGGATCTCGTCATTGCCATACTGGATCGGAATATCAAAATACGGGAGGACTTTCCGACATTTCTTCATCTCGATCAGAAGCTCTTCTTCGATCTCGTCCGGATACATATAAAGGATCCTGATCCATTTGAAATCGAGCTTATCCAGCTCGTGGATCAGATCTTTGAGCCTGAATTCGCCATAGAGATCATGACCATAGTATGTCGTATCCTGTGCAACGACATTCAGTTCTCTGACGCCACTCTCGGAAAGCAGCTTTGCCTGTTCTACATTCTCCTCTATCGTATAGGAACGGCAGTTCCCTCTGATCAGAGGGATCGCACAATAAGTGCAGCGATTATCGCAGCCATCAGAGATCTTCAGATAGGCGGTATAGGAATTGTTGGCAAGCTTTCGGTTCTTGCCGTAAGTATGCAAGAACCTGTGACCAAAGAGTTCTGAAAGAAGATCGGGCAGCTTTGGATAGTCGGACAATCTGACAAAAAGATCCACTTCCGGGAATTCTTTGAGACAGTCATCGAAATAACGCTGCACGAAACAGCCGCAGACGATGAGTTTCTTGAGCTTGTCCTGTTTGTATTCCGCGATCTCAAGGATCGTATCGATCGCCTCTTCTTTTGCGCTGAGGATGAATCCGCAGGTATTGATCAGTATCGCTTCACATTGGCGAAGATCCGCCTCATACTCAAAAAACGGATCATCGAATAATGCAATGATATTTTCCGAATCGACCAGATTTTTGGCACAGCCAAGAGAAATAAAACCAATTTTCATATCAGTTCACCAGCTCCGTTAGATTTTTAGCCCACTTGAAACTATTATACCGTTTCAAAGTCAGAAAGAATCTGACCACCTGTTCGATCTGACACAGAAGGACCAGAAAGACGATATCATGAACACCAAGATAAACACCGGCAAAAGCGATCGGAATGCCGACAGCATACATGATGCCGGAATCCAGCAGGTTGTAGATCTTTGAATCGCCGCCCGCTTTCAGTGTGCAGAACATCACATAAGTGAAAACGCGCAGGAAGGCTTTGAATCCATAGACAGCGAGAAGCTGTCTGCAGGATGAGTATACTGCGGGGTCAGAGATATGGTACAGCTTCAGGAATACCGGACTGAAGACGACCATGAAGATCCAAAGCACGACGCCGACGGCAAAAGACAATCCCAGATGATAAGCCGATTCTTCCTTTGCCTGTTCGATACGGCTTTCTCCCAGAAGAGTGCCGACCAGGATGGCGACAGCCTCGCCATAGCCCCACACTGCAAACAAAGCCATCGAAAGAATCTCCGAACAGACGTAGATCGCTTCCATCGAACTGCTTCCCAGCATGCCGTACGCTTTGTTGAAAAGCGACTGGCCGAATCCAAACAGCATCTCATTGAAAGCGATCGGAGCGACCTTGAGTATGAACGGCTTGATGAAAGACCAGTCAAAAGAAAACATCTGCTTTAAACCAAGATAGAAATCCGGCTTGTCATAATGCACATAGATCAAGACACCGATGCAGCACAGCATTTCAGAAACGAGCACTGAAAGACCGGCACCGGCAACACCGATCCGAAACACAAAGATGAACAGGTAATTGAAGATGATGTTGCTCAGGACATAGAGACCGGATATCGTGAAAGTCAGTCTCGTCCTGTGCATCGCCTGATACATGCTGCGAAAAGACATCGAGATGCATAAGAATATCAACGAGACCATCACATATTTCAGATACGTCAGGGAATACGGCAATAACTCTGGATCATTCAGATAGAAAAGAAGAAGCCTATCTCCTACTGTAAAAACGATCCCGATCCAAAGAAAGGCATTCAGCAGCGACATCAGCAGAAAGACTCCCTGTGTCTTAGCCATATTGGAAAACTTTTTGGCGCCAAAGAACTGAGCGCCGAACAAAGCGGCACCCGCTTCAAAGCCCCAGAGCAGATAATCGTGAAGATAGAGGATATTGTTGGCGTTGCCTACAGCTGTGACCATGCCGATGGAAGAGACCATGATGGAACAGATCACCGAACGGCACGAAAGAAGCAGATGCGAAAGAGCACACGGCAGTGCGACTCTCAACACTCTTTTATAGAAATCACTTTCGGCGATGAATTTTGCGATATTCACAATCAGTATTATACAGAAAAACAAGGCTATTGCGCCTTGTTTCGCTGTTTTTCCTTGTAACGTTCGATCCGCTCTTCCTTGATCTTGGATTGGATCATTTCCCTTCTCTTTTTCCGCTTGATCTTCTCGACTTCCCGATTCTTTTTCTTCTTATAGTTCGGTTTGACTTTTTCATTCTTGCGATAGAGCGTCTTTACGATCTGTTTCTCCTCCACATCCGCCTTGATCCTTCTTTTGTCAGTCGGATTGCTTGCCTCCTTCCAGACGCCCTTCTTGAATTCTTTGGCCAGGAAGTTGATCCCCTTCTTATTCAGCGTCTTGATCTGTGGGATATCGGTCTCCTTGTACAGAAGATAGCAGGTCCCGTCTTTTTCATTCCTGCCTGTTCGGCCGGCCCTGTGCATATAGAACTGCAGTTGCTTAGGCAGACCCATTGAAATGACATGGCTGATCCCGTCGATATCGATGCCTCTTGAAGCGACATCTGAAGCGATGACATAGGTGTATTTTTTCGCCTGCAGATCCTTGATGGCCTTCTGACGGGTCCTTGAATCCAGACCGCCATGTATCAGCAGGGCTTTGACCCCTTTCTCGCTCAGATATTCATAAGTCGCATCAGCTTCATCTTTGGAATTGGCAAAGATCAGGCAAACATATGGCTTGAAACCAGGCAGGATGTCATAGACGACTTCTTTGTATTCCTTATGCTTGCAGTTGACAAGGACATGTGTGATGTGCGGATCCCTCTTTTTATCTTCGACCCGGATGATCTTCGGATTTGACAGATACTTTTTTACGAAAGCATTGAGTTCCTCAGGAAAAGTAGCCGAAAAACACAGGACCTGGGGATTCTTGACCATGTGAGAGAACACGATATCGATATCCTCAAGAAAACCGAACTCCAGTGTCATGTCCGCTTCATCGATCACGAACATCTGGACGAAATCCACACGCAACGCATTGGATTCAAAGAGGTCTCTGATACGTCCTGGTGTCCCGATGACGATATGCGGCGCATTCTCCATTTTGGCAATGGACTTCTTCTTATCCGTACCGCCCGAAAGAAGTGAGATCCGTAATTCAGGAAGGACCTCTTTCATCAGCAGAGCATTCTGATAGACCTGATAAGCGAGTTCTCTGGTCGGAACGGAGATCACCACCTGTGTCTTATCGGATACCGGATTGATCATCTCCATGATCGGGATCAGATAGGCGTGCGTCTTGCCTGTTCCAGTCTTGGAAAGAGCGATCACATCTTTATGGGACGAAGCAAATTGAAGGACTTCATTCTGAACAGCGGTCAGTTCCTCAAAACTGTTCAGTTCGATGAATCTTTTTGTCGTTTCTTTTAAATTCTTATTCATACGCCTCTATTTTAGCATACTGTATAATGAACTTATGGAAATTAAAAAAGTGGTCCCAAGCGGCTATTGCAAAGGCGTCATCAACGCCATCAAACTTGCCAAAGATACAAAGCTCCAGCATCCGGATGAAAACGTATATATCCTTGGCATGCTGGTGCACAACTCCTATGTCACGGAAGAACTGTCACAGTTGGGCATCGTCACCCTCGATGATACACATTTAAGCAAAGATGAACTGCTCGATCAGATCGATCAGGGCATCGTCATTTTCACTGCACACGGCATTTCTGACCGCATCAAAGAAAAAGCGCTGGCCAAAGGATTGAAATACGTCGATGCTTCCTGCGTTGACGTCCTCAAGACGCAGAACATCATCAAGGAATACCTGGCAAAGGGATACGACATCATTTATTTCGGAAAGCAGAGACATCCGGAAGCGGAAGCTGTCCTTTCCATTTCAGACAGGATACACCTTGTCAGCAGTGAGAAGGATTTGAAAGATCTCGATCTGAAAAATGATAAACTCTTCCTTACCAATCAGACGACCATGTCCTATCTGGAACTCAAAGACCTTTTTGAGATCGCCAAAAAGCTTTATCCGCAGATCATCATCGAAGAAGAGATCTGCAACGCCACTTCATCCAGACAGCTGGCCATCACGAAACTGCAGGACTGTGACCTGCTTTATGTCGTCGGCGACAGGAAATCCAACAACACCGGAAAACTCGTCGATATCGGCATCAAAAGCGGCATTAAAAAAGTTCTGCTGATACAGAACTATAAAGACATCGATATCGAAGATCTTCAAAATGCCGAAAAGGTCTATGTGACGGCAGGAGCTTCCACGCCACCGGATCTCATCAGTGAAGTGATCACGTTCTTAAGGGCGCAGTGCCCTGATCAGACTTCTGACTGAGACATCTTTGATGCCGAATATCTTCTGCGGAAGTCTGAAATAAACTGAAACAGCATAGTAGATCCCCAGCATGATCAAACCAAGTACGCCCATGATACCGATGTCGATGACTCTGGAGTCATAGCCAAACGGAATGAGGGAACGCAAGGCAAATGCCGGGATCACCATCAACAAAGAAGAAATGAGGATCTTCACGAAACGGCGTGAAGTTCCTTTTATATTGATCCCGAAATTCTTCTTCAGACTGTAGAAATAACAGACGATCTGGATCAGGTAATAGACTCCCGATGAATAGATCATGCCATAGGCACCGAAAAATCTCACCAGCGGGAAGAACGTGATCAGCTTTGCCAGGAAAGAGATGATCAGCGTGATGATCGCCTCTTTGCGCAGTTTCAGCGACATCATGATCGAAGAGAAGATCGGTGCGACCGTCCCCAAAAAGATCTGAATATTGCTCACAGCAAAAAGTGTCGTACCCAGATCGAGATTGTGATTTCCATACATGATGAAGTAGATATCTCTGGCAAAAAAGATGAAGATCACGATCATCGGCATCAGGATGAAAAAGACGGTGTCGAGGATCTGATTGATCTGCATGGTGATCTTTCTGTGATCGTGAGACTCCAGCGATTCACTCAGGTAAGGGACCATGCCGGAACCGAAACCGAGAGCCAGAACCGAAGGGATATTGGAGATCTTGGCAACATTGGCCTGCAGGATGCCGGCAGAGAGCTTTGCGCTCTCGTAGACGGACGGTCCATTGACTCTGGTCATGTAATCCATGAAGAAAGTCGTATTGATCAAAGGACCGGCTGTACCAAGGAAGGAAATGATCACATAAGGGATGCCCAGGAAAAGGATCTCTTTGACGATCTCCTTTTCGTTCATCAAAGCTTCTTTCTCCTGCTTTTTTGCAAGGACTTCCACATTCCTGACATCCCGTCTGCTCAGCAGCCTCGTATATGCGAAGGCTGCAAAAGCGCCTAAAGATGCCGCCGCGATCGCAGCAAAGATCGCCCAGATATTGTCAAAATGCAGTATCCTGACAAAGAGATACGAAAAAAGAATGATGGAAAAGACTCTGACGAACTGTTCAAGGACCTGAGAGGAAGCGTAGAGATCAAGGCGTTTCAGTCCCTGGATATAGCCCCTCAAAGCCGAAAGCAGCGGAACGAGGATCACAGCGATCGTCAGGATATTGAACATGATCCTCAGATTCTGTATATCCTGGGCAGGTGCGGAGATACCTAGCGATTGTCTGGCAAGAGGTCCTGACATCAGAGTCAGGAAAAGACCTGTCAGAACGCAAAGTCCCATGACGATGGAAGTGCCCATCTTTCTGACCAGCAGGACAGTCTTGTAATCCTGTTTGGAATAGTACTTTGCGACCAGGGAAGCGATCGCAAAAGGTATGCCCGCCTGAGAGATCTGCAGAAGCAGATCGTAATAGGTATAGACGATCGAATAGAAAGCCATATTGGACTCCCCTGCGATCGCAGAAAGCGGTGAATAGTAAAGCAATCCGAGAAGCTTGGAGACAAAAATACCAAAGGAGCTCGTTAAAGCTCCGATCAGTAATGATTGTTTCATCTTCTCTTTATTCATTCATTCTCTCCGTAACTCACATCGAGCTTGAAATACTCGGAACGAACGACAGAATAGTCAGAATTTTTGAACTGGACAAAAATATACAGTGTCGTCTCGGGATACTTGGTGATCGCTGATGCGACGATACCCTTGACGAAGCCCTGTTCGATATTGGCCTGATTCGGTACCATGTTGTATTCCTTGTCCTCAAAGATGCCGACATTGGCAGCCATCGTACTGCGGTAATCGACATTCTTTTCGATCGCAAGAAGCTCGATATCATACATGGCGATGCGCGGATTATCGATGGTGATATAGTAACGGTAACCATTTTCTATCTTCGCCATCTCAGCGCTGATATCGAAATAGTTCGAGGTATCCTGAAAACTATCGTGCTCCCCGATCATTTCAATGATATACATATATCTGTCGTCCGGATTCGCCATCTGCTTGCCGTCCTGTTCGCAGGCACACAAGCTCACCAACAAAACCAGTATCAGGATCAATCTTTTCATATCAGAATTCAACAGCGTAATAGAACTTCTTTCCTTTTTTGATGATGGTCAGTTCCTGATTGAAGGCATCTTCCTTTTTCAGGACATGATTCAGATCCGTGACCTTCTCGCCGTTGACCGAAATGGAAGAGCCTTTGATCAGATCCCTCGCCTCGCGATTGGATCTGCAGGCGCCGACCTTCACCAGGGTCTCGATCAGAGAACCACCGTCTTCGATCTTCGTGCGCTCCAGATCAGCTGTACCCTGTTTGAGTTCATCGTAAGTCAGATCCTTGAGATTGCCTTTGAAGAAAGTCTCAGCGATCTTGACAGCTGATCCATACGCTTCCGGTCCATGCAGGAAAGTGATGACCTCTCTGGCAAGTGCCTTATGCGCCTCACGAAGTTCCGGATGTTCATTGTTAGAGACTTCCAGTCTCTCGATCTCTTCCTTGGACAGGAAAGTGAGGAACTTGAGATAATCGATGACCTTGCTGTCTTCGGAGTTGATAAAGAACTGATACATCTCATATGCAGAAGTCTTGTTGATATCCAACCATATGGCCTTGCCGTTGGTCTTGCCGAATTTCTGGCCATCAGCTTTCGTTAGCAGAGGCATTGTAAAGCCATATGCCTCCTTGCCCAGTTTCTTTCTGATCAGCTCGATACCGGCAGTGATATTGCCCCACTGGTCCTGACCTGCGACCTGCATCGTGACGCCGCGGTCCAGATACAGATGCATGAAGTCATAAGCCTGCATCGTCATATAAGAAAACTCGGTATAGGTGATACCTTCATCCAGCCTTCTTCTGACGATATCCTTGTTCAGCATGTAGCCGATATTGAAATACTTGCCGACATCGCGGAGCCAGTCGATATACGTGAAATCTTTCAGCCAGTCGTAGTTGTTGACGACCTCAAAACCAAAAAGCTTCTCCGCCTGAGCCTTGAGACATTTGAAGTTGTGTTCAACTTCTTCCACCGTGATCATCGGCCTTTCGGCATCCGGTTTCGGATCACCGATCAGTCCCGTACCGCCACCTACCAGCAGGATCGGATTATGACCCGCGTCTTTCAGACGCTTAGAGATCAGAAAAGACGAAAAATGTCCGATGTGCAGAGAATCGCCCGTCGGATCGGTGCCGATATAAAAAGTCACACCGCCCTTGTTGAGCAGATCCTTTATTTCCGGCGAAGACTCATCTTTGATCAGCCCGCGCCATACCAGTTCTTCATAAATTCCCATAATAAACTATTCCTTTGTTGTTTTCTTTGGTGAATACAAGGCGTTGAGCCTCTTCTCTTTTTCTTCGACATGTTCGTCTTTCAGCATCTTGGTCATCAGTCTCATAGAAATGGCACCAAGATCATAAGTAGGAACGACGAATGAACTGATCTCAGGACGCACTGAAGACGTATACTTGCTTTCGTTCATGCAGATCAGATCCATATCTTCAGGGATCGCGATACCCGCACCCTGTCCCGCATTCAATGCGGCCATGGCCTGTGAATCACGATTTGCAATGAAGACCTGGTGCCTGTGTGTCTTGAAGTAAGACTTCAGGAACTTGTAGGTCGAACGATTGTCCTTTGAGACCTCGATGTAACCCTTGTATTCCTTGCCATATTTGGCAAAAGCTTCTTCCGCACCGCTTCTCATCAGCTCGGAAACGACATCATTGCGGTGATCCTGCAGGATCGCGATATCTTCGATACCCTTCTGCAGATAAGACTCGCAAAGTTCAGACACCGCCTTCTTATAGTCGACATAGACTGAACAGATGTTATCAGAAGAGATCTGCGAACACATGACCACCATTGGAATATTATACTCCTCCAGGAGCTTAAGCGAATCATCAAGATCCTTATCGGCGTAGATGATGACACCATCAACTCTTGCCTTGATCACTTCATCGATGATCTCCTTGATATCCGTCACTCCTTCTGTGATCGTATGCAGATAGACGGAATAATCATAGATCTTGGCGACATCGCAAAGACCGTTTATGATCCTTCCTGAAAATGAAACAGAAGTCGAAGGAATGATCAGACCGACTGTCGTCGTGCGCGACAGGGCAAGCCCCTGAGCGATCGCATTCGGTCTGTAACCGAGCTTGTTGATCGCTTCTTCGACTCTTTTTCTTGTATCTTCCTTGACTACTGTCGAGCCATTAATGACTCTTGATACAGTAGCTAATGAAACATTTGATTCTTTAGCAACTTCGTAGATCGTCACTTTTTTCATTTGTCATCACCATCTGGCGTCAGCCATCCTTTCAGAATCTCCAGCGTCTTTTCAGCGATATCGACTGCCTGGACCTTTGCCTTGTCGACAGCCTCTTTGACATCTTCTCTGTGCATGAAATCATCAAACTCCGCTTTCGCATCCGCGACGATGTTCTCGATCCCCTTTTTCACTTCCGTAAAAGGATCGGCATCCTCTTTCTGTTCTGCGGGAGCCGCATCTTTCTCGCTTTCTGATCCTTCTTTTTTACCGCCTCTCAACTCATCGATCTTATTCAAGGCATTCTCATAAAGATCCTTGGATTTATCTTTGATCGTGGAGATCGCCTTAGCGAGCTCTTCTTCATTCGCTGCGCTCCCGCTCAGGCCTTTCAGTCTCTCAGTAACATCCTGGAATACTTTTACTGCTTTGTTTTTTACGGCTTCAACTTTTTCCGCAACGGTCTCATCACTGCCACTTGCAGCTTCAGTCAAAGCATCGACTTTGCTCTTAAGATCCTCAATAACTTCTTTAACGCTTTCTTCGATATACTTGTCTTCCACGTTTATCCTCCTATGATATCTTCAGGGCTTGGTTCTTTTAATTCGTCTTCGTTTTCTTCTTCCTTGATGAATGCCAGGACTCTTTCCTTGATCTCACCGGCATTCTTCGTCACAAATTCTTTCGCGTCTTTGGCTGCCGAGATCGTTGCATCATGCGCTTTGTCGACAGTACCGGATACTCTGACGACGGTATCCAGAGGAGCCTGGACCTTTTCGATCGAACGATCGACAAGATCGATCGTACCATGCGTCTTCAGCAGAGTATCATCTACGCTGGATAATACTTTGATCAGCTTTATCAGCAGTATGATCACACAGACCAGGCAGATTGCACCCAGGATCGGGATCAGGTCCCTGCTCAGATCTCTAAAAGCAATAATGAAAGCATCCATATCATTCACCTTCCTCATCTGTATTCTAAATGAAAATGTAAAAGTTTTCAATAATCTGTATGCCTTTACAAATGAAAAAGGAACTATAACAGTTCCTTCACCATTTCCGCTATGTTATAGATATCCTTGCTGGACATGAAGAGGAGACATTCTCCCTTATACTGAGCCAGTACCTTGGCTCCTTCGATATCCTCCGAAAGGACATGGCTTTCCGGTATCATATCCGCAAGATAAGTGATATCGATATCCGTTCCATCCTGCTTGTCATCGATCGAAGTGAAGTCCAGCAGGTAGATCTCATCCGCCTTCTCGAGCGCTTCCTTGAATTCCTTCGCAAAATACTTGACCCTGGAAGCCCTATGCGGCTTGAAGATGGCAATGATCTTCCTATCAGGATAGCGCTTATGTGAAGCCTCTATCGTCACGCCTACTTCCGTCGGGTGATGTGCATAGTCATCCACGAAGATCGTACCTTTATACTCCTCTATCACGTAACGTCTCTTGGGGCCCACATATTCATGCAGCGCCTTCTCCACCCTTTCGTGATCAAAGCCCATGTAATGAGCCAGAGACAGAACACCGAGTATATCGATCATCAGATGATCACCTACAAAAGGCACCTCATAGCGATACAGCTTCTCTCCTCTGTACATCAGATCAAAAGCCGATCCATCCTCACTGGTCACAAGATCTGCGATATAGTAGTCGTTCTGATCGCTGAGTCCGAAAGAAAAGGCCTTGCTGCTGAACTGCAGTTTTTGGCACCATGGATCATCTCCATAATAGAATACGGCTTCTTTCACATTGTTGACGAATTCCTGATAGGCATTGAAATAATCGATCTCATCTTTGAAATAATCGACATGATCGATCTCGATATTCGTGATGATGGCATATTCAGGATGATACGAGATGAAGTGACGGCGGAACTCATCCGATTCAACACAGAGGAACTCGCTGTCTTTCTCAAGGAAGCCTTCTCCATCGCCGATCAGATAAGCAGTCTTCTTGAATTCAGAAAAGACCGTCTTGGTGATCGTGGTGGTGGTCGTCTTGCCATGAGAGCCGCAGATCGAAACGCTCTTGTAGTTCTTCATGAGCTCACCAAGGAACTCATGATAACGGTAGCATCTGCACAGCTTCCTTGCTCTGATGACTTCCGGGAAGTCCTCCAGGAAGGCATTGCCGATGATGACAGTATATTCAGGTTTTATGTTATCCTCATCAAAAGGAAGGATCCTGATCCCCCTTTTGACCAATTCGTCCTCAGTAAAAAAATGCTTTTCCAGATCAGAACCGATGACCTCGTTGCCCAGTTCATGCAGCATGACGGCAAGAGAAGCCATACCGGTACCTTTGATTCCGATAAAGTAATACATCACTCTTCCTCTTCAAGATCGTTGAACAGATTCAGTTCTTCATCTTCATCAAAATCATCATATGTATGAGAACCAAAGTCCAGATCATCATCCAGAAGACGATGCAGTTCTTCCTCATCTGTGTCTTCCAGAACGTGATTGAAATCGAGATTGTCTTTCATATAGTCATCACGGGTACCGTATCCATAGATCGGCGAGGTGATGATCTCCAGATGGGAACTGTCCGGTTTATTGACAAGTGACTCATTCGCACTTACAGAAGACTTGAATTCAGGCTTGTTCTCTTTGATCACGCCGAATATCGGAGAGATCTGAGATGAGAATTCGTAGTCGCCGTATACTTCTTCAGCTTTTTTCTGCTGATCTTCTTTTTTCTTTTTCTCATTGAGGTCGATAAAAGCTGACTTCTCCGGTTTGCGATACAAGATGTCCTTTGCTTTTACTGTATTCTCCTGCTTTTTGACCGGTTTTTTCTTCTCCTCGACCGGCTTTTCATAAACTTCATCATCTTCATCCGGCTCAAACAGGATGTCAATAAATTTCTTCTTTATATCGTTTTTCATTTCCCACCTCTACTTAATTCTACATCATTTTAAGATCAGCACAACACTATTGCTGAGCACTTTCCTGGTCATCTGAGACAAAGAAGTCATTGACATTGCCATTGACCGGCATGATCGTTTCAAACAGGTTGACCTGCTTCTTTTCATAGTCGATCTCATTCTTCAACGAATAACCGGCAGCCACATCATCTTCTCTGACGATCGTTCCTTTTGCCATCAACAGGATCCTTGAACTCATAGGGACGATGTCATCAGGTGTGGCATATCCATAGAAGATCAGATCCTTTGAGAAAAAGTAGGAGAGATACTCGCCGTCATATCCATACACCTTGTACTGGTATTCCCGTTCATTCCCCTCGTTGTCCTTGTACGTGCCAGCTCTGTAATAGACCAGTCTCTGCTCATCAAAAAAACCTTCATCGCCAAGTTTCTGATCAGGGTAATATCTGTCGTTGACGATGCCGGAGATATTGACATCCATGATGAAACACGAATCGTTGTATGAGAAATAATTCGTCAGCATATCTCCTTCTACTTCATGCAGATCGCTGGGCAGATAGTAATCCAGATAACGGCTGTAATTGTTTCTTCTCACTTTTTCCTGTACGAGTTCAGCAGAAAAGACCTGATCAAGTTCAGTTTCCAGATCAAGGCTCTGAGCGCACCCGTACAAACATATACACATCAAAAAGACTATGAACTTTTTCACGTCTTTATTCTAACATACAATGATTCTTAAAACTAAAGTAGCTGGTCCTGGAAACGATGATATGATCGACCAGAGGGACTCCCATCAGTTGGCAGGCCCTGGAAAGTTTATCAGTCAATTCGATATCTGCCGAAGAAGGTTCGGTATGACCACTTGGATGGTTGTGGGCGACCAGAATCGATGATGCCTTTACCAGCAGAGCCTTCCGCAGGATCTCATCAATACTTACGTTGGCTGAATTCTTATTTCCTTTGTACAGGACTTCCGATTTGATGACCGAATTACGGCCGTTCAGATAGATCACGAAAAACAATTCCTGATTTTCAAAACCCAGATTGAAACGCAGCCATTCAACGACTCTTTCCGGAGAAGAAAGCTGTGATTCAGCGATCCGATCGACCTTGCTCAAGCGTTTGGAGATCTCCAGGATAGCCA
>JAEEGI010004085.1_pt1 | contig 34439 bp, 30 predicted proteins | sample 8958751 | NCBI WGS metagenome assembly JAEEGI01 (sample SAMN16246545, study PRJNA631951) | gut metagenome | biome: gut microbiome; feature: rumen; material: KS-attached | host: Bos | place: Iran: Karaj | collected 2018-10
CAGTGCGCCGGTCGCCGCCAAAGGTATTGCTACCCTCGCGCTGCCCCTCGACTTGCATGTGTTAAGCCTGTCGCTAGCGTTCATCCTGAGCCAGGATCAAACTCTTCGTTGTTGTATTATCGTCTTTATCTCTCTCAAGATATTTAATGAAAACGCAACACTCGACCGAATTCAAATGAGTCTGGCCCTTGATGATTCCTGCTCTATTGTGTTGTACTATGTTTTAGAATTAACGGGAACAATTTTTGTCCCTGTTCTCTTGTACTACGTCAATTGTTGCAAACATGTCAAAGAACTCTTTTGAGTTGCTTTCTCAACCCCGTTTTGGGGCGAAAAGCGGTGCAAAGGTATAGCCAATTTTGATACCCACCAAATTATTTCGTCATTTTTTTCAAAAAAAATTATTAACAACCCCTCAAAAAAATTGTAAATAACGTTGTTTTATTCTGATTTTAAGCGAATTACAATGATTTCCAAAAAGTCAAAAAAAATTGCTTTTTGCCATTGTGCTGAAATAAACACATCGTGCTTAATTACCCTTTTCCGGTTAACCAAATCAAGAAAAACACTCATTTTGGCCCAAAATGAAGACGACCCACAGTCAGAATTGCCGTGGGCCGTCATCTTTAAGTCTATATATTATAATGTGAAGGTTATTCCTCCGAAATGTTCATGGCATTGATAAGGACATCTACACCTGTCACATTACATATAATATTAAAGAGCTTGATTTCTTTATCGTCATCTCTCGCATCGGCATCAATAACCCGGGTGAGCAGCTGAGCGGTGGCCAGTTTTTGGATGTCACTCATGCGTTTCATGATGTCAAGCGCCACCATGCAGTTGAGCGAACGTCCTAAATTGAAGGTATCGTCATCGATGCCATACTCGGCACAAATCGTGTCGAAGACATCACACTCACTGGGATCAACAACATTATCGGCGTTGATCATCTCGATGAGGAGGCTCACCATTGCGGCCTTTTGGGTATCGTTGAATTGAATCTTAACCATAACGACACTGTTTATTGTTCTTCCTGCTCAAAAGGCGGAGGTGTCATTGTGACATTATCTTCTTCTTGAGGAGGATTGTCTTTGATTATTTCCTCAGTGCGCGATTTCCACTGGCGGGGGCCAAAGATACGCTCGGCATCCTCGGTGTAAATGACCTCACGCTGCTGAAGCAGGTCGGCAAGAGCGTGATGGCCCGACTGATACTGAGTGAGAATCTGGCGTGCCCGTTCATACTGTCCATCAATGATTGCCTGAACCTCTTCATCAATGGTCTGAGCGCGGTCCTCGCTATAGGGCTTGGTGAAGCCGTAGGCTTCTCCTGAAGTGTCGTAATAGGAAATATTGGGCATCTTGTCACTCATGCCATAGTAAGTCACCATCGCATAAGCGATCTTTGTGGCACGCTCGAGGTCATTGAGGGCCCCGGTGTCGATAATGCCCAGGAACATGTCCTCGGCCACTCGCCCAGCCATGAGAGAACAAATCTTGTCAAGCAAGGCCTGCTTGGGCTCTATCTGACGCTCCTCGGGCATATACCATGCAGCGCCCAGTGCTTTGCCACGAGGCACGATGGTCACCTTGATAAGCGGATCGCCAAAGCGTAGGTGCCAGCTCACGGTAGCATGGCCCGCCTCGTGAACGGCGATTGAGTGCCTTTCCTCTTCGGTAATGACCTTGGAACGCTTTTCCAAACCACCGACAATACGGTCGATCGCATCCATGAAATCCTGCCTTTGCACCGCCTGTTTTTTGTGGCGCGCCGCAATCAGCGCTGCCTCGTTACAAACGTTGGCAATGTCGGCACCCGAGAAGCCGGGAGTCTGCCTCGAAAGCAGATCCAAGTCTACCGAGCCGTCGGTCTTAACATTGCGCAGGTGGACCTGGAATATCTCCTTGCGATCGCTGAGTTCAGGCAATTCGACATATATCTGACGATCGAAACGCCCTGCGCGCAACAATGCCTTATCAAGAATATCGGCACGGTTAGTGGCCGCAAGAATGATGACACCACTATTGGTCCCGAAGCCGTCCATCTCGGTGAGCAACTGGTTCAAAGTGCTCTCGCGCTCGTCATTGCCTCCTAAGTTGGCTTTATTGCCACGGGCGCGGCCCACAGCATCAATCTCGTCAATGAAGACAATACAAGGAGCTTTCTCCTTGGCCTGACGGAACAAGTCACGCACGCGTGATGCGCCGACACCGACGAACATCTCGACAAAGTCGGAACCCGACATGGAGAAGAACGGCACATCGGCCTCACCGGCGACCGCCTTAGCCAACAAAGTCTTACCTGTACCCGGAGGGCCAACGAGTAACGCGCCCTTGGGTATCTTGCCGCCTAACTCGGTATAGTGCTTGGGATTCTTGAGAAAGTCAACAATCTCGGCGATCTCCACCTTGGCCTCGGCGAGTCCTGCCACGTCCTGGAACGTCACCTTGTTGTCGTTATCCTTATCAAAGAGGCGGGCCTTGGACTTGCCGACGCTGAAGATGCCTCCACCGCCGCCAGAGCCACCGCCCATGCGGCGAAGCATGAACACCCAAAACAGGACAAGCAACACCAAAAAGCCCACATTCCAAATCAATGACGAATAGTCACTGATTTGATCATATTTTATCTCACCATTGAACACGCCTTGCTCTTTCCATGCATCGACGCGCTCATCAAACTTATCTGCGCTGGGGACGTGAGCCGATATCTTGTTGCTTACCGGTTGTTGGTTCCCAAACGTGGTTGATGGGGCCGCAGGGAGCTCTTTGGCCACTCTTTGGGCTGCCGAATCGCTCAGGATGGCTTCAGCCAAGTTCTTGTTGCTATATACAGTAATCGACTGAACACCGCCGTCCTTGACAATCTTCTCGAACTGGGTCCAGCTGACTTCTCTAGTCACCCCACCATCCATGTTCAGCCAATAGACCGACAACAGGAAAATGATGATCAGTCCATACATCCAGAAGATGTTGAACTTGGGTTTCTTGTGCTGATTGTTGTTATTAGCCATATTAATCGTCTGAATTCAAAGCTAATCCAGATTAGGAATCTCGTTGATGCGAGCATCGGCCCAAAGCTGCTCAAGATTGAAACGCTCACGGAAATCGGGCACAAAAACATGCACGAATATGTTACCGTAATCGATGATGATCCATTGGGCGTTCTGGTAGCCGTCGTAGTTGAACGGGCGTTGGCCAGCATTTTTCTCGACATACTCACGGATGCTGTCGGCAACGGCAGTCACCTGCATGGGTGTATTTCCCGTGGCGATGACAAAACCTTGGGCTGCAGCAGTCTCAATGCCAGACAAATCTACATGGACGATGTCGCGTCCTTTCTTTTCCTGAATTGCTTCGATGATAGATTTAATTAATTTTTCGTTTTCGTTCATAGATAATGAAATTATTCTCAATTTGCAAAGATACACAAACTTTTAAAAACTTGAGACCCAAAAGCAGTATTTTATTCTCAGGGTAAAGAAAATGTTGTTGATACCGTCGCGTCAAAGCCACTTAGCATGAAACAGGAAGCGGATTGCTTGCCGTGATGGCGAGCAACCCGCTTCGGGTTTGTCTTTGTTCCGTTAGAACTTCAAGGGTTCAATTAGATGACACCCTGCTCGAGCATAGCCTGAGCGACCTTCATGAAGCCAGCGATGTTAGCGCCCTTCACGTAGTCGATAGTGCCGTCGGCCTGAGTACCGAACTTCACGCACTGCTCGTGGATGTTCTCCATGATCCAGTGGAGCTTCTCATCAACTTCCTTAGCTGACCAGCTGAGGTGAGCAGCGTTCTGGGTCATCTCGAGACCTGAGGTAGCAACACCACCAGCGTTAACAGCCTTACCAGGAGCGAACAGCACGCCGTTCTTCTGGAAGTAGTGGATAGCACCAGGCTGGCAGCCCATGTTGGAAACCTCGCAGCAGCACCAGCAGCCGTTAGCCTTCAGCTCCTTAGCGTCGTCCTCGCTGAGCTCGTTCTGGAATGCGCAGGGAAGAGCGATGTCGCAAGGAATGCTCCAAGCCTTCTTACCGGCAGTGAACTTAGCCTTCTCGGGGAACTTGGTAGCCATATCCTCAACCTTGTTGCGGTTAGAAGCGCGCATGTCGAGCATGTAGTCAATCATCTCGGGAGTGATACCCTCGGGAATCTCGCAAACACCATCGGGGCCAGAGATAGCAACAACCTTAGCACCGAGTTCGAGAGCCTTGGTAGCGGCACCCCAAGCTACGTTACCGAAGCCAGAGAGGGTGACCTTCTTGCCCTTGATGTCCTTACCAGCGGTGCGGAGCACGTGCTCGGTGAAATAGAGAGCGCCGAAACCGGTAGCCTCGGGACGGAGGATAGAACCACCCCAAGTCATGCCCTTGCCGGTGAGAACGCCAGTGTGATACTGACGAGCGAGTTTCTGATACATACCATTGAGGAAGCCAATCTCACGGCCACCAACACCAACGTCACCAGCAGGAACATCCTGGTCGGGACCAATGTTGTGACGGAGCTCAAGCATGAAGGCCTGGCAGAAACGCATGATCTCAGCGTCGCTCTTGCCAACGGGGTCGAAGTCAGAACCACCCTTACCACCGCCCATGGGCAAAGTGGTCAGAGCATTCTTGAAGGTCTGCTCGAAACCGAGGAACTTCAGCATTGAGGGAGTAACGGCCTTGTGGAAGCGCAAACCACCCTTGTACGGGCCAATAGCGCTGTTGAACTGCACGCGATAACCGAGGTTGGTCTGAACCTCACCCTTATCGTCGATCCAGGTTACACGGAAAGTGAAGATGCGCTCGGGCTCAACCATGCGCTCAACGATCTTAGCTTTCTCAAACTCGGGATGCTGGTTATAAACCTCCTCGATAGACTCAAGGACTTCACGTACAGCCTGCAGATACTCTGATTCGCCTGGGTGTTTAGCCTCCAGGTCGGCCATAATTTTCTCAACGTTCATGATAATAATATAAAAAAGTTGTTAATTAGATAAAACAATAAAGTTAATTCTTCATTTGTGCTCATTTAGAGGATGTTCAAAACTTGACGAACGTTCTTCTAAAAGCGTCACAAATATACAGTGAATTTTCCAATTGCAAAGAATTTTTGAGAGGTTTTTCATTTTTTTTTCACCGACTGTGAAAAAAGCAAAAAACGAACAAAAAAAAATTTGCCACGAAACCTGCCCGATACAATCATTTTGACACCAAAACCGCGATTTTAGCCATGAAATGAGCCACAAAATCCCCCAAAATTGCTACAAATTGACAATCTGTCAAAAAAGTGCTTATTTCTCGAGGTATTGCAGCAATGAAAAAAAAGACGTAACTTTGTCACAATTAAAAAACAAACGATCTTAACATTAATATTTATATAACTTCTAATTTCAATTAACATTATGAAGAAGCATAATTTTTACGCTGGACCGTCAATCCTGAGCCAGTACACCCTGGACAAGTGCGTTGACGCTATTCGTGACTTTGCAGGCACCGGCCTGTCAATTCTTGAGATTTCACACCGCAGCAAGGAGTTCCAGGCTGTCGTTGACGAGGCCGAGGCTCTGTTCAAGGAGCTGCTCGACATCCCCGAGGGCTACAAGGTATTGTTCCTGGGTGGTGGTGCAAGCACCCAATTCTACATGGTTCCTATGAACCTCCTCAAAACCAAGGCTGCCTACCTCGACACGGGTACCTGGGCAAACAAGGCTATCAAGGAGGCCAAGCTGATTGGTGACGTTGAGGTTGTCGGTTCTTCCAAGGAGGACAACTACACCTATATTCCCAAGGGCTATAAGGTTCCCACCGATGTTGATTACTTCCACATCACGACTAACAATACTATCTACGGCACCGAGATCCGCGAGGACTATGACGTTCCCGTTCGCATGGTTGCCGATATGTCATCAGACATCTTCTCACGTCCCGTTGACGTGTCCAAGTATGACCTCATCTACGGTGGCGCTCAAAAGAACATCGCTCCCGCTGGTGTGACCTTCGTTATTGTTAAGGAAGACGTCCTGGGCCAGGTTGACCGCGTGCTGCCCACGATGGTAAACTACAAGACCCACGTTGACAAGGGTTCGATGTTCAACACTCCTCCCGTATTCCCCATCTATGCAGCCCTGCAGACCCTGAAGTGGTACAAGGAGCTGGGTGGTGTTAAGGAGTTGCAGCGCATCGACGAGGAGAAGGCCGCTTACCTGTATGACGCCATCGACTCGAGCAAGATGTTCGTCGGCACCGTTGCCCCCGAGGACCGTTCAATCATGAACGTTTGCTTCGTAATGAAGCCCGAGTACAAGGAACTGGAGAAGGACTTCATGGAGTTCGCTACCAGCAAGGGCATCGTGGGCATCAAGGGTCACCGTTCGGTGGGCGGTTTCCGCGCATCGCTCTACAACGCACTTCCCCTGGAGAGCGTGAAGGTGCTTGTTGACGCTATGAAGGAGTTTGAGAACCGCTAATTCACACTTAAAACATTATATAGACAACACAAGATCATGAAGATTTTAGTTGCAACCGAGAAGCCCTTTGCTCCCGTAGCTGTTCAGGGCATCCGTGAGGTGATTGAAGGTGCAGGCCACGAGTTGGTACTCGTTGAGAAAGGCACCCGTCAGGACATGATTAACGCCATCGCCGACTGTGCCGGTCTTATCGTGCGCAGCGACAAGGTGGACAAGGAAGTGTTTGACGCTGCTCCCCAGCTCAAGGTCGTTGTCCGCGCTGGTGCTGGTTATGACAATATCGACCTCGCCGAGGCTACTGCCCATGGCGTATGTGTAATGAACACTCCCGGTCAGAACAGCAACGCTGTTGCCGAGCTCGTGATGGGTATGCTCGTTACCCTGATCCGCAACCGCTACAACGGCACCTCGGGCACCGAGTTGCTGGGCAAGACGCTGGGTATCCACGCTTATGGTGCTGTGGGCCGTTGCGTTGCCCGCATCGCTAAGGGCTTTGGCATGAAGATCAGCGCTCTTGACCCCTGGGTGAAGGACGAGGTGATGGAAGCCGACGGCATCCACCCCGTTCACAGCGTAGAGGAGCTCTACAGCGAGAACCAGTACGTGAGCCTTCACATCCCCGCAACCGACGAGACCCGCGGCTCAGTTGGCAAGCGCCTCATCGAGATGCTGCCCAAGAACGGTGTGCTCATCAATGCTGCCCGCAAGGAGGTCATTGACGAGGCCGGTCTGGCCGAGGCTATGGAAGCCCGTCCCGACTTCCGCTATGTTGCTGACGTGAAGCCCGCTAACGGCGACGAGCTCGAGGCCAAGTATCCCGAGCGCGTGCTGTTCACCCCCAAGAAGATGGGTGCCCAGACCGCCGAAGCTAACATCAATGCCGGTCTTGCTGCCGCTAACCAGGTGGTAGCTCACCTGAAGGACGGTTGGAACCGCTTCCAGGTCAACAAATAAGAATCAAACTTCTATTTAAATCAACCTGTGGGCCAAAACTTGGTCCACAGGTTTTTCTTTGTATATTTGGGATAACAGGCATTTGTGATTATCTTTGCAACAGATAACCAATTAAACAGATACAGATATGAAACTAGCCGAAGCATTAAGCATCCGCAAGGACCTGCAGACACGCATCAGCCAACTGTCGGCGCGTCTGGCGAGCAATGTGAAAGTACAGGAAGGTGATGAGCCCGCCGAGGACCCCAAGGAATTGTTCAAGGAACTGGACAGCTGCCTGAAACAGCTGGAGGAATACATCTACAGGATCAATTTGACCAACATGCGCACGATGAGCGGCGAGAAGACACTTACCCAGCTGATGGCCGAACGTGACGTGCTCACCAAGCGAGTTGAAGTGATGCAGAACGTCTTCAATCAGGCATCATCAACCAACGAACGTTACTCTCGCAGCGAGATCAAGTTTGTGACAACGATTGACATCAAAGCCCTGCGCAAGCAAATAGATAAGTTGTCGAGCCAGCTACGCCAACTGGACATCGAAATCCAGTCCATCAACTTTTCTACCGATTTAATCTAGCATGTGTTTGATGAGATAGGCATTGGCTAATCAACTCGAGAGACGCAAGATGTTGCGTCTCTACAGGCTGGAAAATTTGATTGTCAGTAATTTAATTTCTTCGATTTCAAGTAAATCTAGAAAAGGAAATCATCAATTAGGAATTGTAGGTTGTGGGTAGTGGGGCGAACTGAACCATCAATCATGGAACTGCAAGGGACTGCAGTATTCCCGGGAACGGGTCTTCACGGAGCAAGTCCAGCACGCTAGCACGTTGCACAGCGCATTTATCCGGCATGTAGCATTACCGCCAGTTGACCACTGGCCACGACCGAGGGTGGGACGAGGGAATTCCAATAAGGACATATTATTTATTAAAAGAGCGGCACCGCTGGACGCGATGCCGCTCATAAATTTGAAATCTAATCGACTTGTTTATCGATTAGTTCGTGCCCTGGAGCTTGAATTGGATGGGCAACGTGTACCATACTGATACGGGTCGACCATTCTGACGTCCTGGAGTGAACTTGGGCAGCGCCTGGCAGACACGGATGGCCTCACGGTCGAGATCCTTGTCCACGTTACGGACAACCTTCACTTCACCCACCTTTCCCGTCTTGTCAACAACAAACTGCACAACGACACGACCCTGAACGTTGTTCTCGGCAGCCATGGGCGGGTAGTTGATGTGAGACGCAAGGAACTTCATCAGTGCGGCTTCGCCACCAGGGAATTGGGGCATCTGCTCTACTGACTTGAAGATTTCCTCAGGCTTTGCTTCTACAACTGGCTTTCTATCCTCGACTACTACTTCTTCAATAGCCTCTTTAAAAATATTCTTATTGGTAGAACCATCAAGATGCGTTACAGTTCCAGCGGAAGCATCAGTTGCCATTTGCTCGTCAATAGTAACAATCTCGTCTTCCTCTCTCACCTCGGCGTCTTCAACAATCTGGAGCTCGGTCACCTTAATGGTTGCTGATACTTCTTCCTCAGGAAGCACCTCGGGTTTCTCGGGCTCAATAAGTTGCTGTTCAGGTTCAGGCTCTTCAGTTGTCAAATCGACAAAAACTTCGGTCTGATAGTGTTGACTGGCAAGACGCCTTTCTTCAAGATACTTGTTGGCTTGAATCAAGCCGAAAGTAAGGGCAGCTACTGCCAGTGAACCAACGAGGGCCCACAAGACAGCCAAATTGTGACGCTTGGTTGATTCAGTACGGATGACATAAGCACCGAAGTCCTTATTCTTTCCTTCAAACACGAGATCGCACCATTCGCGCGATGATAAATTAAATTCCTGTGCCATAATACTTCGATTTTAAAAGTTTAACAAATGTCCATTAACCAGTATTTATTCAGTTGTGATATCATTTCAGATACTCACGCTAATCTGTTTGAAATCGATTTCACCAACTGTAACCATAATAAATCAAGACATTATTTAGGTTAATAAAACCGGCTAACTCTCGCTTGCAAAGTTACTATAGATCATAGAAAAACGGCGAGCATTTAATGGTCATACTTCAAAACTTAGCACGCTGATTATCAATGCTTTATAAAAGAAAAAAGTCATTTGGGGGTAATTCGCATTTTTGGGTATTGATGATGACGCCTTTTTTATTGATGTTGAGACTGATTGCGAAGTAAGCAAAGTCCATGGCGGATGAACTTTCAGCACTGCGGCCACGCCAAGGCGAGGCCCTACATTCAGTACCATTTATAGCATTGTGTGTGTGTGTTTCCAGGCACCAATGAATGTAAACAAATCATCATGACATAATAAAGCCTCAGCTTTGGAAAGCTGAGGCTTTATTATGTTTTAGAGTATGTTACGAAAAAAGAGGGTGCGTCAAAATATTGACACACCCTCTTTTTACTATACGGAATTAACCGAATAATCGATTAGTTAGTTCCTTGGAGCTTGAAGGTAACGGGCAGGGTGTACCATACTGATACGGCCTGACCATTCTGGCGACCAGGAGTGAACTTGGGCAGTGACTTGCAGACGCGAACGGCCTCCTTGTCAAGATCCTTATCCACTGAGCGGACAACCTTTACTTCACCTACCTTACCAGTCTTGTCAACAACGAACTGCACAACGACGCGACCCTGAACATTGTTCTCGGCGGCCATGGGCGGGTAGTTGATGTGTGACTGGAGGTACTTCATCAGGGCAGCCTCACCACCAGGGAACTGGGGCATCTGCTCTACTGAACGGAAGATCTCTTCCTTCTTCTCTTCTTTCTTCTCTACGGGCTTCTCAACGACAACCTCTTCCTTCAGGGTACGGGTAACGTTACGGTCCTCAGTACCTTTCTCGTTATCCTTCTGACCGAAAGCGGTCTCGGTTTCCTTAAGCTCGTCCTGAGTCTTGATCTCGTCTTCTTTCTTTACCTTGTCGTCCTCAACGATCTGGAGCTCGGTTACCTTTACAGACTTCAATACCTCCTCAGGAAGTACCTCGGGCTTTTCGGGCTCGACGCGCTGCTGTTCGGGTTCTGCTTCAGGTTCTTCGGTTGTCAAATCCATGAAGATCTCGGTTTGATCACCCTGGTTGGCAAGACGCCTCTCCTCGAGATACTGGTTGGCCTTCACCAAACCAAAAGCGAGGGCAGCGACTGCGAGGGCACCAATGAGAGTCCACAGGACAGCCATATTGTGACGCTTGGTAGATTCTGTTCGGATGACATAAGCACCAAAGTCCTTATTCTTCCCTTCGAACACGAGGTCACACCATTCACGCGATGAAAGATCAACTTCTTTTGCCATAATTGCTTTCTTTTTAAAGTTTAAACAAATCCATTAATCCCACATCACTTTTTAAGGTTCTTGCCCTGCAGCATAATCATCATCGCTGAGTCGACCTCATTCATGCGGTCAATCTGGTAGCGGTTGATGCTATTGATCTGCATCTCATCGAGCACGCTAACCACGTTGGCGTAGCTGGCGTTAGGCGTAGCCTTAATAATTACAACCGGACGTTTCAAGGTTGAGTCGTTCATGACTTTCTTGCGCTCGGCTTGATAAATGGAGTCGTTCTTCTCCTCGTTGTTGGAGAATCCCATGTCTTTCCATTTCTTCTTCAAGTCGTTGACTTTGAGAACAACTTCCTTGTTACGCTCTTGTAGAATCCCGCGGATAGCGTCATAAGCACCAGCCTTTGAGCCGAACTCGGCCTGTTTCATGTTGCTTTCGCCTTGAGCGAGATTTGCGGTTTCGGGCTTACCATCATAGTAATAGAGCATGCCTTCATCAGGTTTCGCGAGGCCGGTCTTCTCATCGAGCTTACCGTCGATGATAATGGTGATAGCCTCTGATTCCTTTACCTTATTCTTTTGCTCGTTTTCCACTTTTTCGTTAGAGGGTAACGCGATCTGGAGCGTCTGGCTCTTGATCATGGTGGTACAAAGCATAAAGAAGGTGATCAACAGCATGTTCATGTCAACCATAGGAGTGAAGTCGATACGGGTATCGAACTTTTTCTGACGACTTTTACTTTTAATTGCCATATCTTATTCCTCCTCAGTTTTAAGGGCTGTCATCAGGGTGAACTTGTTCATCTTGATGGTCTGGAGATTATCCATAACCACGTTCACCACGCTGTAAGGCGTTGTCTGGTCAGCCTTGATTGCAATACCATTACCTTTAACAACAGCATCCTTGAGTTCATCATCGATTGAGTTATAAGCAGCTTTAACCCACAATTGGAACTCGTTGGGCTTGTTAGGATCTTCATTCATGTCGATTGGAACGCCTGGGCCAGCCTCAAGCGCTTTGTCACGCTGGTCGGTTGGCAATTTCAGCCATTCCTTCATTCTGGTAATAGGCACGCCAAAGGCGTTGCACTTTGAGAATGTTGCCAACTCCTCAGGAGTAAACGAGATGTTTGCACTGGGATGGAGGGCATTGTATTGCTCAGCCATATTCTGCAACATGTGAGCACGAACATTCTCACTACCTTTTCTCTTGTTATCGGTCGAGTCTTGACTACCGAGGACCTCAAGGTAAACTTTACCCTCGGGGCTGACAAGGACTGACAACAGGTTAGCTACAGGAACCTTCTCCTCCGATACTGATGGAGGCGTGATAACTTGCACGGGTTCCTTCTGAAGGAATGTAGAAGTCAACATGAAGAAAGTCAACAGAAGAACGGTCACATCAGACATAGCAGTCATGTCGATGCGTGTCTCTTTCTTTTTGATTTTGACTTTTCCCATATTTCTAAATTACCTTAATCTGTTTTTTAAGAATTTATTAAAACAGGTGCTAACCTCAAGAATTAGTGATTAGCTGAGAAGGTTGCAACAGTCGAGAAACCAATCTCGTCGATAGCATAGGTCATGTTATCGATCTTGTTGGTGTAGAAGTTGTAAGCGATAAGTGCGAGGGCAGCGGTTGCGATACCGAGAGCGGTGTTCACAAGTGCCTCCGAAATACCAGTAGACAGCTCGGTCGAGTCAGGAGCACCCGAAGCGGACAGCGCCTGGAACGACTTGATCATACCCAACACAGTACCGAACAGACCGATCAGGGTACCCAGGGTGGTCAGGGTTGCCAGCACGGGCAGGTTCTGCTGCAGGGCGGGCATCTCCAGAGCGGTAGCCTCCTCGAGGGTAGCCTGGATGGCTGCTAACTTCTGCTCCTTGCTCAGGATGGTATCCTTCTCCATCTCTTTGTACTTCTGCAGGGTTGCATAAACAACGGCACCTACAGTACCCTTCTGCTTGCGGCAGAGGTCCTCAGCCTTAGCGATGTCACGGTTGCGCAGGGCAGCCTTAACGTTCTCGACAAACTTGGTGGTGTTACCACTGCCCTTAGCCTTAGCAAGAGCAATCCAACGCTCGATAGCGAGCACAACTACCACGAGGAAGCAGGTAATCAGCACAGGCACAACTACACCGCCCTTGTACACGGTACCCATCAGGTTAATGGGAACGTCCTTGGTAGCGTCCTTGAAGTTACCAACGTAACCCAGACCAAAGATGTAGAATAAAACTGCTAAGATAAAGCAAACGAGAACCACGATTGAGGCGCTCTTGATACCACTAACGTTGCTGCTCACTTCTTTCTTGGCAGCGGGCTGTGGCTTCTGAATGTTTGTTTGTTCAGCCATAATTTAAATTAGTTTTAAAAATGAATTAATAAAGTTTTTAATTTAGTTATTAAAGTTTGTTCAATCTGTCAATGTCAATAAGGTGTCTCTCAGGCTTCATGTGAACTCACAAGCGGTTGAAACACAATAAATTTCACAGCAATCAACGACACTCACCACACTCGTGAAAAGCCATTTTGCCTAAAAAATTAACGCAAATTTATCACAATTATTTGAAAACACCATATTTCATGGCATTTTTTTCAAGTTTTTTTTATTAACAAGCATTATCGGGGCTAGCGGGTGACTGAGTAATGACGCATTCCTTTTATTGACATTTCTTCACTATAGCATGAGTTAATGTTTGTTTTTTTAAATCTTTTTTGTATCTTTGTGCCCACATTATTTAATATAATATAACCAAAACTAATCATAGCATGTCAACAGTAAGACTCAAAAAAGGGTTCGACATCCACTTGCTTGGTGAAATCAACGGCCAGGAGGTCGCATTTTCAGCCCCAGCTAAAAGTGTCGCTGTCGTGCCCGATGATTTCCATGGCGTTATACCGCGCATGGAAAAGAAAGAGGGCGAGCATGTCGCTGCCGGAGAGCCCCTCTACCATGACAAGAATTATGAGGCCATCAAGGTGGTCGCTCCCGTGAGCGGCACCGTGACCGAGGTGCGCCGTGGCGAGCGACGCCACATCGACGCCATCGTCATTGCCCCCGAGGGCAACGACACCGTGACAATCGATGTGAAAGGTGACGCGATGCAGGTGCTGTGTGCCTCTGGCTTGTGGGCCATGCTGCGCCAGCGCCCCTATGACGTGGTACCGGTGCCTGGTGTCCGTCCCCGCGACGTGTTTGTCACCGCCTTTGACTCGGCTCCCCTAGCCCCTGACCTGGATGTTGTCTTGGGAGACAAGCGCCAGTACATCGCCAAGGGCGTGGAGGTGCTCAACAAGCTCACCGACGGCAAGGTCTACATCTCTATCCGCGAGGGTCAATCGATTAACGCTCCCGGTGCCGAGGTCAACACCTTCGTCGGCCCCCACCCCGCCGGTAATGCTGGCGTGCAGGCCGCTAACCTCGCCCCCGTGGGCAAGGGTGACGTGATCTGGACGCTCGACATCGTGACGCTGGCCCGTATCGGCGAGCTGTTCACCACGGGCAAGGTGAGCCACGACACAGTGGTTGCCGTCAATGGCGAAATGGTGCAGGAGCCCCGCTACGTCAAGACCGTGATGGGTGCTGACCTAGGTACTCTGCTCAAGAACAACCTGACCGATGTTAACGCGAGCCGCATCATCAGCGGCAACGTGCTCACCGGAGTTAAAGTGGAACCTGACGGCTGGCTGCGCGCACCCTATCGCCACATCACCGTCATCCCCGAGAACAACAAGCCCGACGAGTTCATGGGCTGGGCATCAATTAATCCCAAACGTTTCTCGATTTACCGCACTTTCACCACATGGCTGGGCGGCTTGAAGAAGCCCGTCAGCATGGACAGCCGCATCAAGGGCGGCGAGCGCGCCATCGTTCGCACGGGCGAGTATGACGCGATGCTCCCGATGGATATCTATGGTGAGTTCCTCATCAAGGCCATCATTAGCGGCGACATCGACAAGATGGAGCAGCTGGGCATCTACGAGATCGCTCCCGAGGATTTTGCCCTGGCCGAGTTTGCCGACACAAGCAAGCTGGAGCTGCAGCACATCGTGCGCATGGGTCTTGACAAACTCCGCGCCGAGATGTCTTGACACAACATGAAGCTTGACACATTATTTCAAATCAACAATTATCGCTATTCAACAATATCATTGATATGAAAGCATTAAGGAATTTAATGAACAAGATCGAGCCCTCGTTCCGTCCCGGAGGCAAGCTGGCCAAGCTGGAGTCGGTATATGACGGCATGGAGACCTTCTTGTTCACGCCTAACACCACCTCGCGGTTGGGCGTCCACATCCATGACGGCAACGACCTGAAGCGCACCATGATCACCGTGGTGGTCGCTTTGATACCGGCATTGCTGTTTGGCATGTATAACATCGGCTACCAGCATTATCTGGCTATCGGCCAGCCCGCCAGCTGGCTCACCATGTGGATCTATGGTCTGTTGGCGATGCTGCCTGTCATCGTGGTAAGTTATGGCGTGGGTCTGGGTATCGAGTTCATCAGCGCTCAAATCCACCACAAGGAGATACAAGAGGGTTTCCTCGTAACAGGTATCCTCATTCCCCTCATCGTTCCCATCAACACACCGTTATGGATGACCGCTGTCGCCACGGCATTTGCCGTCATCTTTGCCAAAGAAATCTTTGGCGGTACGGGAATGAACATTTTCAACGTTGCCCTCATCACCCGCGCGTTCCTGTTCTTCGCCTATCCCTCACGCATGAGCGGTGACGAACCGTTCGTGAAACTGGATAGCGCCTTTGGTATGGGAGGCGGAACAGTGGTTGACGGCTTTAGCGGCGCGACACCGCTGGGACAGGTAGCCACTACCGTGGGCGACAACCTGAGCATGACCAACATTGTGGGCGAGCCCATCTCGACAATGGATGCGTTCATCGGACTGATTCCCGGCTCGCCGGGCGAGACCTCGATGATCGCCATCCTGCTTGGTGCTGCTCTGCTGTTGCTGACTGGCATCGCCTCATGGCGAATCATGTGCTCGGTATTCGTTGGCGGTTTGGGCATGGCTGCATTGGCTCACGCCTTACCCAGCGCCACCTATCCGGCATCGATGCTCGATCCCGTGACTCAGTTGTGTCTGGGCGGTTTTGCTTTTGGTGCCGTCTTCATGGCGACTGACCCCGTGACGGGTGCACGCACTAAGGTAGGCCAATACATCTATGGCCTGCTCATTGGCGTGTTTGCCGTGCTGATTAGAGTGTATAACAGTGGTTATCCCGAGGGCATGATGCTTGCCATTCTGCTGATGAACGCATTTGCCCCGCTCATCGACCATTGTGTGGTATCGTTCAACATTAAGCGCCGCGCTCGTCGCGCTGCTGATAAAGTCAAGGAAGGATAAGCCATGAACAAGAACAGTAATATCTATCAAATCCTGTATGCTGCCGTGATGGTGCTGCTCGTGGGCACCGTGCTGGCACTCATCTACATGGCGCTCAAGCCCAAGCAGAACGAGAACATCGCCAACGACACGCGCAAGCAGATCCTGAGCGCGCTGCACATTGCCGCTCCCGACGACAGCCAGGTCAAGGAGACTTATGAGAAGTACATCATCCAAGACCTGCTGGTGGACCGCGATGGTAATATTGTGGACAGTGCCAAGAATGTGGCATTTGACGTGAAGATGAAAAAGAACGTAAAGCTGCCCGAGCGCCAGTTGCCCGTGATGAAGTGCAAAATGGACGACGGTAGCATCAAGTATGTGCTACCCATGTACGGAGCTGGCTTGTGGGGTCCCATCTGGGGCTATGTCGCCGTGAACGAGGATGGCAACACCATCTATGGCGCCAACTTCTCGCACGAGGGCGAGACCCCGGGCCTGGGCGCACGCATCGCCGACAAGGACTTCCAAGATGAGTTTGTTGACAAGCACTTGTTCCAGGAGGGCGAGTTCAAGGGCGTGGTAGTGCTCAAGAAAGGCCTGAAATCAGTGACCGGTGCCGAGCAAATCGACGCCTTGACCGGTGCCACGATTACCAGCCTGGGCGTGAGCGCCATGCTGGAGGACTGCTTGACCCCCTACAAGAACTTCCTCATGAAGCTGCAAGGTGCAGGCGGAGCCAAGTGTGACGCTGGTCCAGTCGAGACTACTGAGAGTGAAACCAACAACAATCAACCCGAATAAACCCATTCACGACCATGTTATCTAAGAAAAATAAAGAAGCATTGTTCAACCCGCTGTCCAAGGACAATCCCGTCTTGGTCCAGATTCTGGGTATTTGCTCCGCGCTTGCAGTCACCGCCAGTCTGGAGCCCGCCATCGTGATGGGCATCTCGGTGATTTGCGTGCTGGCGTTCAGCAACGTGATTATTTCGTTCCTGCGCAAGACCATCCCCACCAACATCCGCATCATCGTGCAGTTGGTAGTGGTTGCCGCGCTGGTTATCATTGTACAACAGGTCCTCATCGCCTATAATTATGACGTGAGCAAGCAGTTGTCGGTATTCATTGGCTTGATTATCACCAACTGCATCCTCATGGGTCGCCTTGAGGCCTTCGCGATGCACAACCGTCCTTGGCCGTCGTTCCTCGACGGCATCGGCAATGGCCTAGGCTACACCATCGTCCTGGTGATTGTGGCCTTCTTCCGTGAGCTGCTAGGCTCGGGCAAGCTGTTTGGCTACCAGGTGGTGCCGCAGTGGTGTTACGACCACGGCTATGAGAACAACGGCCTGATGATTCTGGCCCCGATGGCGCTGATCACCGTGGGCTGCATCATTTGGGTACACCGCGCCCACAACAAGGAGCTGCAAGAGGATTAACGGGCATGTTTAACCATTAAAAGACAAGAAAGACAATGGAAGAACTTAATCTGTTTATCAAGTCGATATTCATCGACAACATGATATTTGCCTACTTCCTGGGCATGTGCTCGTTCCTGGCAGTGTCCAAGAACGTGAAGACGGCCTTTGGCCTGGGCATCGCGGTTACCTTCATGCTGGTGGTTACCCAACCCATCAACTACATGCTCAACGAGTATGTCCTCAAGGAGGGTGCCTTGCAATGGCTTAGTCCTAGCCTTGCAGGTGTCGACCTGAGTTTCTTGGGCCTGATCCTGTTCATCGCTGTAATCGCCTCGGCCACCCAGTTGGTCGAGATGGCTGTGGAGAAATTCTCACCGTCGCTTTATGCCTCGCTAGGTATTTTCCTGCCGTTGATCGCTGTGAACTGCGCCATCCTGGGTGCCTCGCTGTTCATGCAGCAGCGCGACTTTGATTCGGCTTTGACGGCAACCGTCTATGGCGCCGGGTCTGGTATCGGCTGGCTGCTCGCTATTGTGGGCATCGCCGCCATCCGCGAGAAACTGGCTTACAGCGACATTCCCAAGCCCCTGCGCGGCGTGGGCATCGCATTCATCATTACTGGTCTCATGGGCATCGCCTTCATGAGTTTCCTGGGCATTAAATTAGGATAAGGAGGCAAGCACTATGATACTACTATTGAATTCAACTGGATTAACCGTTTTGACGAGTGCTATCGTGTTCCTCGTGCTCACGCTCCTGCTTGTCATTGTTTTGCTCGTCGCCAAGCACTATCTCGTGCCGTCGGGCAATGTGAAAATCAACATCAATAACGGCACCAAGGAGCTGGATGTGGCCAGTGGCAACACCCTGCTCAACACGTTGCACGAGAACGGCGTGATGCTCTCGAGCGCCTGTGGCGGTAAGGGCAGCTGCGGCCAGTGCAAGGTACAGGTCACCGAGGGCGGCGGCCAGATTCTGCCAACCGAGGTGCCCCACTTCTCCCGCAAGGAGCAGATGGACCATTGGCGCTTGGGCTGCCAGGTCAAGGTCAAGGACAACATGTCCATCCAGGTGCCCGACAGCGTGCTCTCGGTTAAGGAATATGAGTGTACCGTTGTGAGCAACAAGCTCGTGTCGTCGTTCATCAAGGAGTTTATCGTTGCCCTGCCCCCGGGCGAGCACATGGACTTCATCCCCGGCAGCTATGCCCAGATCAGGATTCCCGAGTATGAGATGGACTATGACAAGGACATCGACAAGGAGTCGCTGGGTGACTACCTGCCCACTTGGGAGAAATTCGGACTGTTCTCACTCAAGTGCCGCAACGATGAGGCCACCGTGCGTGCCTACTCGATGGCGAACTATCCCGCCGAGGGCGACCGCTTCATGCTGACGGTGCGCATCGCTACCCCACCCTTCAAACCCAAACCCGCCACGGGATTCATGGATGTCATGCCCGGTATCGCGTCAAGCTACATCTTCACGCTCAAGCCTGGTGACAAGGTGATCATGAGCGGTCCTTACGGTGACTTCCACCCCATCTTCGACAGCAAGAAGGAGATGATTTGGGTAGGTGGTGGTGCCGGTATGGCCCCCCTGCGCGCACAGATCCTGCACATGACACGCACGCTCAACACGCGCGACCGCGAGATGCACTACTTCTATGGCGCCCGCTCGCTGAGCGAGGTCTTCTATCTAGAGGACTTCCTGCAGCTGGAGAAGGACTTCCCCAACTTCCACTTCCACCTGGCATTGGACCGTCCCGACCCCGTTGCCGACGAGGCTGGCGTGAAGTACACGGCGGGCTTTGTCGCTCCCGTGATGCGCGACACCTATCTGGGTCAGCACGAGGCTCCCGAGGACTGCGAGTACTACATGTGCGGTCCCGCCATGATGAGCCAGACCGTAAACGAGGTGCTCGACTCCCTGGGCGTCGATCCCTCATCCATCCACTACGACAACTTCGGGTAATTTCCACACTACCCTACTTCATTACAACGGGCGACCCACACCGGGCCGCCCGCATTGTTTCACCACTAATACTACACGTAAAATGAAGACAACAACTACAATAAAAACAAAACCGTCCTGTCAACTAGCAAGCATTTAATCCTGAAAAGCGATTAAAAACTTGCAAAAGCAAAAATTATGCTTTACCTTTGCGATGATTCATTGCGGCCACAGCGGTGGCCATCATGCAATGATGACATAAATAGAAGAGCGTGTTTGTTCTATCCGTCTCATCGAAATCGGCAAAATTTCATTCAGCTGGATAAACAATTATTACGCTTTGTTTGCTATGCATCCTCCCATCAGTTGGGAGATTCAATAGCAGCAAGCGTGGGTGATGTGTTTATTGCTGAAAAGGCGTTTGCCGATGCCTGATGGGAGATAAACAAATGTCCCCACGCACTTTCATTAAATTACCATTACCACTCAAAAAGGGCACAGAACGTGGCAAAGACTAAAACTTAACCATTATGACTACAATTAAACATCAAACGACATTGCGCTCAACACTCCTCACTCTTATAATGTTTTGCTGTACACAATTCTCTTTATCGAGTAGGAATTGGGACTGGTTTGAGTTCATCCACCATGAAGAAGGAACATCATTATACTATTTCAAGGGTTTAAGATACCAGGGCGACTCTTTGTGCATTATCACTTACGGTAGCCAAAAGTATAGAAATAATTTATTTATTCCAAGTGAAACAAACTCATTGAAAAAGGTTGTAGGTATTGATAACTGGACATGCAAGGAATGCACAAACCTGAAAAAAGTTACCATATCTAATTCCATCAAATTTATCGGGAACAGTGCTTTCTATGGCTGCACTTCGCTTGAATCATTAGTCATTCCTGAATCCGTCAAAACGATTGGCGATAGTGCATTTATGAGTTGCTCTATATTGAAAGAAATTCAGTTCCCGGCTGGCCGTGATTCCATATCTTTCGGTAAACGTGTCATTCGCAATTGTGATGCTCTACAGACAATGACCTTATTTAATAGCATGCCACCGGTGTTATCAACAAATAATAGTTTCACTAATGCGCAATATGCCAATCTGAAAATCCTTGTGCCACGCACCGCTTTAGAGGCTTATCAATCCGATGCCAATTGGTCAAAATTCGCCAATATTATCCCTTTGACCTACAGCTTTCAAGAGAATGGAATATTCTATGAGATCAAAAATGACAATGAAGTTAGCGTCTCTTATGACAATTCGACATTAAACATCTACAAAGGGCATGTTGCCATTCCAGAATCGGTCACTCATGACGGCATTACCTATCAGGTCACATCGATTGGTCTCGATGCTTTCAAAGGATGCACATTATTAACAAGTGTGTCCATCCCGAATACGGTCACCGCAATTGATGAAAACGCCTTCTTTGGTTGCTCATCGTTGAAGTCCATAACGATTCCAAATTCAGTTGTCTCCATTGGCTATAGCGCTTTTAGTCAATCTGGGCTAACATCCCTGGACTTGGGCACTTCATTGCAGTATATTGGCAAGAACGCCTTTGCTGATTGTTACGGCCTGACACAATTATATATTCCATCATCATTAAGTCTTATTGACAATGAGGCATTCAAGGGTTGTAATAACCTGAAAGAAATCACCCTTAGCCCCGATTTAACAGAAGTCACTATAAATGATGGCGCTTTTGACGGATGTGATTCACTATTTAAAATTACATGTTTGGCCTATAATCCACCAATATTATCAACAAATACAGGCTTCACTGATGATCAATTTGCCAATGTGAAAATCATTGTGCTACGCACCGCATTAGAGGCATATCAATCCGATGCCAATTGGTCCAAATTTGCCAATATTCTCCCTTTGACCTACAGTTTTCAAGAGAATGGGATTTTCTATGAAATCAAAAACGATAATGAGGTTAGCGTCTCATATGACAGTTCGATTTCAAACATCTACAACGGCCATGTAGCTATTCCGGAATCGGTCACTCATGACGGCAATACCTATCAGGTCACATCAATCGGTTCCGACGCTTTCAAAGGCTGCACATCACTAACAAGTGTGTCAATCCCGAATAGTGTCACCGTAATTGATGAAAGCGCCTTCTTTGGTTGCTCATCGTTGAAGTCCATATCGATTCCAAACTCGGTTGTGTCCATTGGCTGTAGCGCATTTAGTCAATCTGGGCTAACATTCCTGGATTTGGGTACTTCGTTGCAGTATATTGGCAAGAACGCCTTTGCTGATTGCTACGGCCTGACACAATTACACATTCCATCATCATTGAATCTTATTGATTGTGAGGCATTCAAGGACTGTTATTACTTGAAAGAAATCACTCTCGACAAGGATGTGACAGAGTTAACGCTCTATGCTGGTGCCTTTGACGGTTGCGACGCTCTGGCAACAATCACCTGCCTACCTCCCAACCCGCCTTTGTTGGATAATCGTCAAGATGGCTTTAACGATGCCATATTGAATCGCACCATTTTACAGGTGCCCCATTCCCGTTTAAGCGTTTATCAGGAGGCCGATGAATGGTTGCGTTTTGCTAATATCCAAAGCCTTGACTACGATCTCGTCCTCAACGGTATTTATTTTCTAAGAACAAGTAACGAAGACGCGAGTGTTGTCAGCAAAGACAATAAGCGCAACAGTTATAGAGGAGATGTTGTCATCCCCGAGATGGTCAATTTCGATGGCGAGGACTTAAAAGTGACCGCGATTGCCAACAGCGCATTCCAGAATTGCAGCAATCTCACCTCTGTCACAATGCCAAATAGTATAACCACCATCGGAGGCTGGGCATTTGCTAAAAGCGGGATTAAAAACATCGACATTCCTAATTCAGTGACCAAAATTGGCCCCTATGCATTCGCAGAGTCCAGCCTGAACATTATCACATTATCAAACAATATCACTGAAATCAAAAACGGCACTTTTTGCGCTTGCTCACTGAATTCTATCACAATTCCTAATAAAGTAACTTGCATTGGAGACTCGGCATTCTTCATGTGCCGCAATTTAAAGAGTATTGCTATTCCAAATTCAGTCACCAGAATTGGGCTAATGTCATTCACTTACGCTTCATTAGGAAGTGTAAACATACCTAATTCTGTCACCGAGATTGGTACAATGGCATTTGCAGCATCTGACTTAAGGAGCGTGACACTGCCAGATTCAATTACCATTCTCGATGATGGGATTTTCTCCCTATGTACAGATCTTGTGGACATTGTTATTCCCAATTCAGTCAAAGAAATCAAGACAGAGGCATTTACCCATTGTTGGGCTCTCAAAAAAATGGTTATTCCTAATTCAGTTGAGAGAATTGGAGCAATGGCATTCTATTGGTGCATTCATCTTGACACATTAGTTATTGGTAGCGGGATTAAGAATATTGGCGATTGGGCTTTCAACTCTCCGGGCATTCCTGGTCCAGGAGGCGACGGTTTCTTTAATTCAATTGAATCTATCACTTGTTTTGCGCCCACTCCAGCGTCAATGATTGCTGACGCTTTTGAATCAAGTTATTCAACTGCTAAACTCACCGTACCTCATGGTTCACTTGAAAAATATAGGAATGCTGAAGGCTGGAAGCGCTTTGCAAAAATAGTCACTGATATTCCATATGACATAAATGATGATGGAGAGATAAACATTGTAGATTTGAACGTCATTATAAATGCCATTATAAACGATACTAGCACAATTAACCCTATTCTCGACGTAAACGAGAATGGTGAAATCAACATCGCGGACATCAATGCTATTATCAACCTGATTATTGGCTATCAGTAATATTCGTCTTGTACAATATGTCGAACGCGGGCGACCCAATTGGGCCGCCCGCTATTTCATTCAAACGATATCAAACGCTTGTTATTTCTTCAAGTCTACCTTACCAGGAGTGGCAGGCTTCTCGGTGCTCAGGCCGGTAGCGGTTGTGCCAGCGGCGGGCTTAGCGGGAGCAGCCTCGGGTGCCTTAGCAGGAGCGGGAGCTGTAGTCTTGCCACCCACCTTGTTATAGCGCTTGTTCAAGCCCTCGATCACCTCATTGGTCACGTCATATTTCTCGTCGATAAAGAGCGTGGCGCTCTTGCGCAGTACCATGTCAAAGCCTTTCTTCTTGGCATAGTCCTTCATGAAGTTGTCGATAGAGTCAAGGAGCTGAATCTGGCTCTGGTTTAACTCGTTCTGGATGCTCTGCTGAAGGCTGGCCAGGTAATTCTCGGCATCGGCCTGCATCTTCTGCAACTTAGCCTGGTCGGCGTTGAAGGCTTCCTCGGTGAGGTATTGATTATTCTGGTATTTCTGCTGCATGGCGTTGCCAAACTTGCTGATCTCGTTGCCGCGCTGCTTCTGGGCTGCGTCAAACTGGTTCTGGCGGCGCAGCATGGCCTCGTTGATGTCCTTGGCAAGGTTATAGTTGGCCATGATGGAGTCCTCGTCGATGTAACGGATCTTGAGATTCTCAAGGGCTGCGCTATTGGCCTTGGGTGCCTCGGCGGCAGGCTTATCGTTGCATGAGGTGAACGCCATGAACGCTACGAGGGCGAACAGGGCAAGTTTGGAGTAATTCTTAAAGCAGTTCATTTCAAACGTTTTTTTGACTTTTTCTTATAAATGTGTTAGTTGTAAAATTCTTTATCACGGGCGCAAGTGATGCCACGCTTACGCATCTCGGCATTGTCGTGAATGTGAGTATTGGGGAAACGTCCCCCTTTCACGAAGAAAATCTTCACGCCCAGCAGCACCACTGCCAGCCCCACAATTGCCAATGTCAATAGTAACGTTGCCATCATCTGCGTTTTTTGTGCAAAAAGACCTGCAAATTTAATGATACTTTGCGACTCCAAGCACGATAATTTGCAATATTTTTGTTCAAATTGATTGAATAGCCCTCGGTTTTAACAAAAATTCAAAGCGCTAAAGATTAACTAACACTTCTAGCAACAGATGTGCAGACAGACCTTCAATCCATAGAGCCGACACTAAAACTGATTGACGGCATCATGGGATAATGGCTTATCAGCAATTAATATATCAGTCCAGGATGCGGGGCTCGGGAATTTCTTGGCCGCGGCAGAAGCGGACGGCGATGTGGCGGTCGTCGCCAACGTAGATGAAACGTTCGAGGCGTTGGGTCAATGTGTAGTTCCCAAAGTTGAGGTCGCTGTCGTCAATGACGATGGCATCGAACTCGTAGCCTGGCTCAAAGCTTCCCACGCGTCCGAAGAAGCTGCCTGCCGACTTGGTGGCGATCCAGAAGGCCTCAGAGAGCGAGAGGAAGCGCTTGTCCTTGTACTTCTGGTGGTAAAGTTTGCTCACCTGAATGGCATAGACCATCACGCGCATGATGCTCATGTCATGGCCTCCGCTGATGTCGCTACCTAAGCCCACCCTGATGCCCTTTTCGAGGAGGGTGCGGATGGGTGCGATTCCGGTAATCAGGTTGATGTTAGACGTGGGGCAATGCGCCACCATCACGTTGCGACGGCTCATCAGTTCCAGCTCTTCGCCTTCACTGAAGACGCAGTGTGCCATGATGGTTGGTGTCTGTCCGAACAGGCCATAGCTGTCATAGGCGTCGCCATAGAAGCGGCTCTCGGGCTCCAACTCACGCACCAAGGCGATTTCACCCAGGTTCTCAGACAAGTGAGACTGCACGGGCACCTGGTACTTTTGTGCCTGTTCACCGCAAGCCCGCAGCATGGCTGACGAGCACGAGGGAATGAAACGCGGCGTGATGATGGGTCTGACGAGTCCGTCGGGGTCGTTCCACTCGGCGATAAGTACCTCGTTCGCGGCCGCGGCTTCATCGACAGTCTCCAACAAGGGGTCGATAGCGTTGCGGTCCATATTGACCTTGCCGACCAATGCGCCCATGCCAGCCTCGCGGAACAGCTCCATGAGCAGGCGCGTGCTCTCCAGATGGGTAGTGGCGAAGGTAGCGGTGCGCATCGTGCCATAGCGCCACAGGTCGTGCACAAAGCGGCTGTACATGCGCCTTGCATAGCGCGTGTCACTGTATTTTGCCTCCTCGGGGAAGGTGTAATTGTTGAGCCACTCCAGCAGTGCCAAGTCCATAGATATGCCCTGGTTGCGGTATTGCCCCGCATGCACGTGCATATCGTTCATGGCTGGAATGAGCAGGCAGTCGCCGTAATCTATCACTTCTTTGGGACGCTTGCCAAAAGCATCGACGCTACTGGCCACGTCCACGACGCGCCCATTCTCCACGCCCACATAACCATGTTCCACAACCTCAAAGTGATCCTTATCGCGAGTATAGATGATGTTAGCCTTGTACAGTTTCATTTTATTTAAATCTAGATTTGGATATATAATGAATTGCTTGTTGCAAAGATAACTAATTTTTAAAATCCAGGGGATTTTTTATTGACAATTGAGTGAGGTTTCGAGAAAAAGTTGTAACTTAGCGGTGGAAATGAATTTGCTTTAACATAAATTCAACTAACTAAATATTAACTAACATTTTAATCTGTTTTTTTACAATGCAAGTAAAAGATCTGAATCCGCAAGCAGTATGGTCGATCTTTGACGAGATCACCAAGGTGCCCCGCCCCAGTGGCAATGAAGAAGGCAAGTTAGACAAGATCCGCGCATGGCTCGTGGACTTCGCCAAGAAGCACAATCTGGAGTACAAAATCGACAAGACAGGCAACGTGGCTATGTTCAAGCCCGCTGCTCCCGGCTACGAGAAGTGCAAGGGCATCGTGCTGCAAGGTCACATGGATATGGTCGCCGAGAAAGGTCCCGGTTCGACCCACAACTTTGACACCGACCCCATCGAGACCATCATCGATGGTGACTGGGTGCGCGCCAACAACACCACGCTGGGTGCAGATGACGGTATGGGTCTTGCCCTGGCACTTGCTGCCATCACCGAGCCGACCCTGAAGTGCGGTCCCCTGGAGGTGCTTGCCACCGTTGACGAGGAGACCGGTCTGACCGGTGCCAGCAACATCGAGGCCGACATGCTCGTGGGTGACTATCTGCTCAACCTCGACGAGGAGGAAGACGCCACCATCACCATGGGCTGCGCCGGTGGTTTGGTGAGCATCTTCAAGTTCAACTACAAGCCCGAAGCCGCTCCCAAGGATCGCACCTACTTTGAGATCAAGTTTGAGCACTTCCACGGCGGTCACAGCGGTGCCGACATCCACCTGGGTTATGCCACCACGACCAAGCTGAGCAGCCGTCTGCTGTGGAACATCGGTGAGGAGATGGACTATGTGCTGGCCAAGATTGACGCCGGTAACCTGCACAACGCCATTGCACACGCCGCAACCCTCGTTATCGGCATCAAGCCCGAGGACAAGGAGAAGCTGAGCGTCGTGCTCAACACCTTCATCGCCGAGGTGAAGAACGAGTACAAGCGCACTGAGCCCAAGATGGAAATCACCTGCAAGAGCGTTGATGCTCCCGAGACCATCATCGACACCGACACCGCCCGCCGCGTTGTCAACGCCGTTTATGTAGCACCTCACGGCATTGCCGCCATGAGTATGGAAGTGCCTGGCCTCGTTGAGACCTCGACCAACCTTGCCAGCGTGAAGATGCGCGAGGGCAACCAAATTGTTGTGGAGATGTTCCACCGCTCATCACTCGAGAGTGGCAAGTATGACTTGACCCACAAGTGCGAAACCGTCTTCCGCATGGCTGGTGCCGACGAAATCATCAGCGAGGGCGGCTATCAGGGCTGGGAGCCTATCAGCGACAGCCACTTGCTGACCGTTGCCACCGAGCAGTGGGAGAAACTCTTTGGTGAGCGTCCCAATGTTCGTGCTATCCATGCCGGTCTGGAGTGTGGTCTGTTCCTGAAGGTACGTCCCGACATGGAGATGATCAGCTTCGGTCCCACGCTGCAAGATGTACACTCGCCCGCCGAGCGTTGCCACATCCCCGCCGTAGAAAAGGCTTGGAAGCAAGTACAGGCCGTCATTAAGGCCCTCGCCGAAGAGAGCAAGTAATTTTTAAGCGAGCGCTGCTCGCAGTTTAGAGTTTAGTGGTTAGAGATTAATGGGGCATCCGCCATAACCTTGCCACTGAACTCTAAACCTAAACTCTAATCATTAAAATATAAAAATGGATATCAGAGGAAAAATCATCCAGAAGATGGATCCCGTGGGCGGCGTGTCCAAGGCCGGCAACCAATGGAAAAAGCAGGAATATGTGCTTGAGACATTGGATAGCTATCCCAAGAAGGTAAAGTTTGACTTCTTTGGCGACCGTGCCGACCAGTACCCGCTCGAGGTGGGCGACATCATCACCCTGAGCTATGATATCGAGAGCCGCGAGTTCAACGGCCGCTGGTACACCGACATCCGCGGTTTCAAGGCCATGAAAGAGGATCCCAACAGTGTGCCTGCTGCCGCTGCAGCACCCTATCAGCCTGCTGGTGAACCCGCGCCCGCACCTGCTCCCGCTCCCGATGGCAACATGGCTCCGCCCCCTCAAGACGCTTTTGACCAGGGTGGCATGGGCGATGACTTGCCCTTCTAATGGCATCTTGCCATTACAACAACATCAAGCCGCTGGAACCTCTTGGATTCCAGCGGCTATTTTATCAGCAACAACATTTAGCTGTTACTCACTAATTCATTTTATATCTCGGAGGTGCCCACAATGAGGCAGTTGCCATCGTGGTACTTAATGTCGACCACACCCATGCTGTGCAAGGCCACTACTGTTTGTGTTGCGGTCTCTTCACTAATGTGCGTCAGCCTCATAAAGCCATCAAGGGTGATGCCTCCATGGTCACGCAAATACTGCAACAGTGCCTGTTCCCGCTCGCTGTAGATGATGGTCTCGTCAAGGGGAGTCCGGTCACTCTGGGAGTCATTGCTCAAGATGTGCTCATGCAAGCGGCTAGCCAGCACGTTCTCGTCAGCAACACGGTAATAGACATGCCAGTTGCCATTGTCATCGGGGGCTTCGACAGGCTTCTCGGTGGCCTCGGCGATATCAGCCTTTACCACCGACTTGCCGTTGATGTTAAAGACCTTGAAAGAAACGTGCTGCTCGGGTCGACAATACATCTGGGCAGCCGTCTCGATCATATAGATTTCCTCGTCACTACGCACTCCGGCGATATTGCCGTTGTCCTTCACTCCAATGAGCAGGTGCCCACCGCTGTTGTTGGCAAACGCAGCTATCGAGCGGGCGATCTTTCTCGCATCAGTGATCTGGTATTTGAAGTCCTGATGCTCATGCTCGCCCTCAGCGATGAGGTCCTGTATATAATGAATCTTCTTGGTTCTCATTTTATAAACCACCAATTACACGAATTACATGAATTTATTGATTATTAATCAGTTAAATTCGCGTAATCCGTCGTTAATAGTTAGCGGGGATCGTTCACGCCAGGTTCCTGAGGAATGGGAGTACCATCCAACACAGCACGCAGGCAAGGCTCCAGTTTTTGGGCATACCACCAGAAACCGATGTCGGTCAAGTGGATGCCGTCAACAGTACCCTCGTTGTTTGGGCCATAAAGGTCCTTGCAGGTGATATAATAAAGGTTATTGGGATTATCGGCCTTGAGTTTCAAGTAGTTCTTGTGGTACTCGTTATTCTTCTGCGGCAAGTACACGCTATAGAAACCACTGTACTTGGCGTAGCTGTACATCTGGCCCTCCACCATGAAAATGGGCACCTCGGGGCGCAACGTGCGCAGGATATTCACGAAGCCATAAGTCAGCGTGTCACACATGTCCTTAGTGCAATTAGGTATCGGGTCAAGAATGTAGGCGGCCACATCGGGGATGGATGCCATGGCACGCGCCATGCAAGAATCCATCTTTCCCTCACCGCTGAAACCCAGATTCACACACTCCACGTCAAGATCACGCTGGATAATGCTCGTAGCCACCATGCCCGGCCGGCAGGCGCAACCGCCTTGCAGGATGCTCGTGCCGTAGAACACAAACTTTTTACCCCGCTTTGGAGAATCGAGCATAGGCTGGCGCAACGTTGCCGTACTGTCCACACCAATCTCGAGCCAGCGCACGCCGTCATAGAGCGGCAAGTAGATCATGTACTCGTGCATCTTACCGTCGAGGCGGTCCACATAGACCTTACTCTGGATGGAATCCTGACGCGGACGGATGTCATTGTCGATGCGAACGGGACGGTTGCAGTTCACAAACTGCCAACTTTGGGTATCCTCATCCCAAATATAGAGGTCAGTACCCTTGATGCCCGTGTCGGCCATGTGCATCATGTGCATGTTGGTCAACAGGTTATAACGCACAGCCACAGCGCGGGAATCAGTTGCAAAACGGAACGCTTTGCCACTGGTGCAATAAGCTCGGTCCCATAAGGTAGGACGAACGCTATCCTTGAAATTCAGTGGAATGCGGGACGCCAAAGTCCTGTCAAAGGCGTAGTTGATCAGGCGGAACTCCATGGCATCAACATAGCGCAAAGTGTCCTTATTGGTAAAGTCTTGGGCACTCACCATTACAGGCATCATAGCGAGCAAAAGCAGCGCCAAAGCCCAAATCCGTTCATTTAACTGTTTCATCTTATCAGCTTTTTAATTAATGATTATAGCACATTGAGCAGTTTAATAGCTTCCATGCGCCCACTATTAATTAATGTGGGATAATGGGTATCGCTATTGACAACTACTGGTGCATTGAAACGCTTGAGCATACCAAAGTACTTGAGATTGGGATAAAAGCGGTTACGTTGCAGCCACGCTTTGGTATTGATCTCAATGATGAGCTGATGATCCATGATGTTTTCAAACAAATCGATGACCAACTTGTCATACCAAGGTTCTTCCTCGATATTCTCGCTATATTGACTGGCGTTAAAACCAATCTTATCCATGTGACCCACGATATCAAAACCGCCCTCTTCTACCATGGCCATCATCTGGGAATAAAACATCTTGACCACATACTCGATGTCACCATTGAAGTATTTTCCCATCCTCACTTTAAAATCCTGAAATTTGCCATCAATATCCACCATGGTGCTTGGATCGTCAATGGCCGGGATAAAATGCACTGACCCGATGCGGTAATCGAGCGGCAATTTCCTGAAATAGTCGCTGGCTGGACCATCGCCCACACCCACATAGTCAATCTCCATCGCAGTGTAAAGGTTGATACAGTCGCCATAGTCATGGCGCAGCTGCTCCATCTCGTCAAAATAAGCAGGCACGCTATCGAGAGTCATGTTGCAAGGGCTCTCGACCGAGATAGGAGAATGAGGTGTAAAGCCCAGATGGGTAATCCCCTGGGCAATCGCCTCAGCCACAAATTCCCGCATGGTTGCATGACCATCACAGAACTGCGTGTGAGTGTGCAGGTTATATAAATCAGTGGATTGTGTTATTTTCTTATAGTCAAACATGTTAAGTTCAATAGGAGTTAAAACAATTTTGTGATTTGCTCCATGGAAATCATACTGATGATGATTTTCCCATCAGGTGTGTAATTAGGCTCTGGCAATTTGAGCAAATCGGCAACCAATAATTCCATTTCCTCTTGCTGGAGCGTCCGTCCTGACGGGATGGCTGCCGATTGGGCCACCGTGAGTGCCAAATGTTCCTGAATGCGTTTCTTGAGCGGCATGCCTCCCTCATCTACCGACTCGATGATCTGGTGAATCATTGACGACACTTCCACGCCCTCAATTCCTGACGGAATGGCATTGACCGACCAATCATTGCCGCTCAATGGGGATAAGGCGAAGCCCATCTTCTCCATCTCGGGCAACAATCCCTGCAACGTGACACTTTGGGCGGCACTTAAGTGCAGTACTTCAGGGAAAAGTATGGTCTGTGACGATAGCTCTCCCGTGTGGATGTTACCGATATATCGGTCAAACAAGATACGCACATGGGCTCGGTGCTGATCAATCACCATAAGGCCGGATTTAGCGGGCGACAGGATATAACGTCCCTTGAGCTGCAGGTATACCGATTGCACATCGTCAACGGGCAACAACGGGTCCATCCCTACTCCACCAACAGTTGTCGGCGACTCAACAGATGACTGATCACTCCCTTCACGGTTCTTGTGTTCAAAGTTCGCGAACAGTTCATCCCAATTGCTTAATTGCTGATGGGTACGCGCCTGATAGGATTGTCCCATTGACGATTGCCGCTGAGTCTTAAATGGATTATATTGTGGATTTATCTCAATTTCAGGACGATGAACCTCAACATGGCCACTATATGCAGGTATTTCGGGAGCATCCTGCGTGTCAAAGTCGATGGCGGGCACTTCGCTGAAACGGCCCAATGTTTCCTTGACACCGGCTGCAAGAATCTGCCAGATGGGCACCTCGTCCTCAAACTTGATCTCAGTCTTAGTGGGATGAATATTCACGTCTATCGACTGAGGATCCACCGTAAACTTCAGGAAATAGTTAGGCTGCTCCCCTTCAGGGATGAGTTGCTCATAGGCCGTCATAATCGCCTTATGGAAATAGGGATGGCGCATGTAACGACCATTGACAAACATGAACTGCAAGGCATTGCGCTTGCGGGCATTCTCAGGTTTACCGATATAGCCCTCTACCTTGACAATCGATGTGTCAATGCTCACGGGTAATAACTGCTGGTCCATGTTATTGCCCATCAAGGACGCGATGCGCTGCCTGAAAGTGCCTTTCATCAGTTTGTACATCACGTTGCCGTTGTGCATGAGGGTAAACTCCACCTCATTGTTAATGAGGGCCAATTTCTCAAATTCCTTAACGATATTACTCAACTCCACCTGATTGGATTTAAGGAACTTGCGGCGGGCAGGCACGTTAAAGAAGATGTTCTTGATCATGAAGTTACTGCCCACAGGACACATGTCAGGCTCCTGGCTCTCACATTGTGAAGCATTGATAATCAGCCGTGTTCCCAATTGCTCATCTTGGCGCCGAGTTCGCAGCTCCACCTGTGAAATGGCGGCTATCGAAGCCAACGCTTCACCACGGAAACCCATTGTGTGCAGGGTGAACAAGTCTTCGGCACTGCGTATCTTGCTCGTGCTATGACGTTCAAACGCAAGTCTAGCATCAGTCTCGCTCATACCCACTCCGTCATCAATAATCTGGATGAGTGTGCGCCCAGCGTCTTTGAGGATGATTTGGACGTGAGTCGCTTGAGCATCAATGGCGTTCTCAACCAGTTCCTTGATCACACTGGCAGGCCGTTGAATGACCTCGCCAGCAGCAATCTGGTTGGCAACCGAGTCAGGAAGGAGTTTAATTACATCGCTCATGGCTTTTCCTGGGGTTGAAGGGTTGTCAATTTATCGACATTTTCCATAACGCTCTCAGTAGCCTTCTCAGTCACAGTAGCAGCGCCACTGCCTGAGCGACGGCGAGTGCCGCCCTCGATGGATTTCATCAGGCTCTTAAGTTCGTCACTCACGTCATAGATGTCATCGGGCGATTTGGGGCGCAGGGCATCATACCACTTAAATTGAGGCAAGTACATATCGGCTTTCTTAGCCAAGTAAAGCGGAGTCACTTTACCCGACACCTCGGGCCACATGGTAATGCGGTCAACCTCCTGTTTGGGCTTGAGGTTTAGCCGCATGTAGCTCGACTCGGCGCTTACCATCTTATTATAGGTCGAATCCTTTTCCTCGGGGAACATGATGACCTGCACGTTGCCGTCAACATCGAGCTGCCTAAGTTCCTTGTTCTCAAACAGCGCCTTCATCTTCTTGCCGCTCAACTGGTCATAATAGATCTCACCCAGATGCTCGGCCATGAAACCACCCGTGGGCAATGTGGCCCAGTCGGCTGCACTATCATTCAAGTGAACGTTGATTTCGTCGCCAAAGATTTGACGCTCTAGGTTCCATACGACAGCATGTCGATACATGTTGATGATCGTGTCGGCCTCGCTGAGTTGCAGCGAATCACAGATGCCCTGTACGTCACTGCGGTAAAACCTCACCTGGTTAAATGCCCGCAACACGCGCACCGAATCGTTCACCGAGTCATTCTTGACATGGTTTATAAGCGTGCACAGCGTGTCGGCATGCAGGTAGATCGTGTCCTTTTGAGAGAACTCGCGCGCCCTGGCCTTCCGAGTCACGTAGCTGTAATGGGAATTATCGTCATGATAGCCGTAATCGCCATCCAGAATTACCTTATTGCTCGGGTCAGTAATAATTACATTACCACGCGCCTCACCGTAATTGCGGTTGCGGTTGTAATACACAGTGTCTCCAATCAGCGTCTTGCCGTCCTTGGCAGTAATGAGTGAGCGCTCATAAAGGGTCGCGTCATCGGCACTGGTGTTGTACCAGCCATTTGTCGTGTTGATGGTGTTACTGTCACTCACGATGAGCGTTTGGCTCGAGATTTTAGCGATATGGGACTGGGTGTTATAGTCAAGCAAATCGGTGAACATCTCATAACGGTCATTGACGAGATGCACATCACGGGAGAACTCTGACTGCTTGGTATCCAGCTCATATCGGCCATATTGCGACGAAAGCTCGGTATTATTGCGGTTATCGACAATGGTTCCGCCATTAAAGTAATAGCTCACATTAGAGTTGATCTCATAATCAAGGGCATCGGTGATCAGTGTCGTGCTACGGTTCTCCAAGCGCACGTTGCTGCGCAACTCGGCCACACCCTGGTCTCCATAGTAATGAAGCACATCGCTGTATACCCACAAGGTGTCGCCCTGGGTCATGCGCACATTGCCAAAGGCATCCAGTGAACTCGTCTCGGGATAAAAATAGGCGCTGTCACAGAACATATACATGTCGCCACGGCGAAAACGCACATTTCCCTTCAACACCTGGTAATCGGTACTGATTGCTTCATTTGCCTTCAAGATATCGGCATTCTCAAGAAAAACCTTATTGGTCTGGTTGCGGTTGGCCTTGGGAATCTGTGGGGTGATGCGACTGACTTTGGGACCTTTAGCCCCCTTGCGGGC
>JAEEGI010004086.1_pt1 | contig 34437 bp, 29 predicted proteins | sample 8958751 | NCBI WGS metagenome assembly JAEEGI01 (sample SAMN16246545, study PRJNA631951) | gut metagenome | biome: gut microbiome; feature: rumen; material: KS-attached | host: Bos | place: Iran: Karaj | collected 2018-10
TTGTGGAATATCTGCATGAGAATGCTAAAGGGCATCCCAGAACGCTCTTTGCTACGCACTATCATGAGCTGAACGAGATGGAGAAGAACTTCTCGCGCATCAAGAACTATAATGTCTCAGTGAAAGAAGTGGATGGCAAGGTCATCTTCCTGCGTAAACTCGAAAAGGGTGGGAGTGAGCACTCGTTTGGTATCCATGTGGCAGAGATTGCCGGTATGCCTCGCTCGATTGTGAAGCGTGCCAACGTGATTCTGAAGCAATTGGAGGCCGATAATGCTCAAGTAGGTAGTGTTGGCAAGCCCACAGCAGAGATTGCTGCCTCTCGCGAAGGCATGCAACTGAGTTTTTTCCAGCTTGATGATCCAGTGCTATGTCAGGTTCGTGATGAGATTCTGGGGCTTGATGTCAACAACCTAACTCCATTAGAAGCCCTCAACAAACTTAACGACATCAAGAAGATCGTCTCAGGGAAGTAATGATAATCCTTGATAAGAGGCAAAAATACAGTTTTTTAGTCAATAATTGTAGCTATTCGAACCTTTTCATCGTCATATGTATATATAAACTAAATTGTAATGAAAAGAACTGTATTATTTTTGTTTTTGGCGTTATTAATGGTCAACTTCAGCAGACAATCATTCATGCAAGCTGCTGGTGCTAAGATTCTGTTTGAGATACGCCCTGAGGTTAACTACGTTACTCATCTATACACACTTGCTGGGCTAGGATTCTCTGACGAGGAATACACAGCAAAATATGGTAATACGCTTTCTAAAGCAGCTGTCGATACCCTCCAAAAATATAAGGAACATCTGATATTTGGACAAGGTGAAGGCGGAATGTTGGCAGGAACGTTCTTCTTTATGATTTCTGCAGAGACATTTGCCAATGCTGATAGCCTTCAAAAAGTCATGGACAAATATCAAGAGATGGCCCAGCGTTATAACTCACCTGACGATGTGATGAATATTGCCAAAGCTATTTCCAAGGTGTATGTCGATAACTACGACAACTATCTCAATACGGTTTATCCTCAGGCGAAGAAAGACATGGAGGAACGTCAGAATCAGCTGAGACAGAAAATGATGGAGAACTCTGTTGTTAAGGATTGGGAGCGCGTTACTGGTTACACATGGCGTCGTGGTGATTATCACTGGCTTTTGTATCGTGCTGGCGCTAAAGGTCCATCATACAACAATCTTAATGAAAACACCAATACCGTCTATTACAATCAATATTTGGACTATCAGCTGGCAATGTTCAGCCATGAGTTTGGTATTTTCTTAATGCAAGATAGTATCGACTCTATCGTAGAGGAAATGAAAGAGTACACACGTTCTTTAAACTCGAAAAAAGACCTGACATACGTACCTTGGAGTGCCTTTGAAAGTATGGCTTGTTGGTATAACTGCAAGATAGCAGGCAAGGAAACAGAGGATTATCGAAACTTTGGTGATGCAGACGTTAAGACCTTCTGTCAGATTTTTGATAGTTTATCTAATAAAGGTATTACAGACCCCGCAGAACTATACCGCAAGGGAATTATGGAGTATTTGAAACATATCTAAATTTGATCAACCGTATATGAAACAGATTATCTTAACCATTTTGTTTACCCTTGCTACATTTGAAGGGTATTCACAAAACAACAAGCAGTACAGAATAAACCTTGACTCTGTAACTATTATGTTATCGTGCAAACAGTCGGCTAACAGGGATTCTGATAACATTCAGATTGCTATGAATGTTCTGAAGATGAAACAAACCGAAAAGCCACACCGACTGTATGGAACATGGAAAATGAGAGGCAAACAACTAACCAACACAGCCACATCGCAGTATTGGGTAGGTCGTATGGGAATGGATACCTATCAGGTGTTTGGCGATAATGGAGCTGTGATGGCAGTGGTTCCAACTCCCAATATCGTTCAGTGCCAATATACGGCTTGCAGCTATCTCAGCGAAAATGTCATTGAGACGGATGATATGATATGTATGATAACTTGGATTGACGACGAAACAATATCTGTAACAACACTCGACAACGATGGTCATCCTTTTGTAACTATTTGGGATCGATGTGGATTACCCAATAGCGTTCAAAAAGCATTAGGCATCAAAGCACCTGGTATTAAGAAAGACATATCAAAGTACTTCATGGATGAGTTTGTGAAAAGATATGGTGCAAAGCCAGATTCTATTCGTCAGGCATACGAAACCTTTGACTTCGCTATTGATGTCAACGAACGTAGTAATGCTATTTTCCCCATATTAATGCGATGTGGATTTGAAAACGAATACAATTCTCTGAAAGATAGTCTGCTATCACAATTATTGCAAGGAAATATATCTGCCGACGAAGCTGTAGGACGTTATATATTCTGGTTTCACAAGAACTTCGATCGCCACACTGGCTGTTCTTCAGATTTCTTCTGGAAACTACGTTCAGAAGAAATGATAGATTACAACAACCTTATCCCCCAGTATTCTCCCCAACCTGTTGGCTGTAAAGTAGACGATGAAACATATCTGTTACGCCTACCATCGTGCAGAGGTGAAAATCCATCATGGAACTGGATGTCAGAAAAAGAAAAGGAGTTCAAACAGTCGGGCTGCAAATATCTTATTCTTGACCTTCGTGGTAATACAGGTGGCGGTGACGCTATCAGTCTTCTGTTTACAAGGTTTATGTGCGACTGTAGTGCTATGAATGATGACCAGGATTATTTTAGAGTAAGTTATGAGAACAATAAGGAGTTGAAGAAATACTGTAATAATGATCCTAATAACTTTCACAACAGGGTAATGTCAGAGGCTGTTTTAGCAGAAGATGGTAGCTATTTAAAGTGGTCATCTACATCTAAAGGCCAGAATCAGCATACTCCACTTGTGCGTAAAGGAGCTATTATAATAGACAATAACAGCGCCAGCGCTGCAGAAGCACCAGTACGTTATGTCCGCAATTACTCTAAAAAACATGCAAAGGTATATGGAAGAGAAAATACAATGGGATGCGAAGAGACGGGTAACTGCAACGAAATTCGTCTGCCTAACAGCCAAATATATATGCGCTTCCCCATGACAGTTGAAAGTACATTCGAGAAGTGGTGTAAGAAGAAGACTCCAGGCTATGCACCAGATATCACAATACCTCTACCATATCCAGAACAACTGACGGATAATATTGATTCCTGGGTACTTTGGGTTGCCAAGGATTTGAAGAAATGATAACACATAACACTGACTTTTTGAATCAAACTATAACAAATAAAAATCGTCTCAGGTTAATGAGACGATTTTCTTTTTATCCTTTTCTTTTAGCTTTTATCATGCACCAGACTCCGATGATGATGAATGGGATGGAGAGAATCTGTCCCATGTCGAGTGGGAGAGAGGCTTCGAAAGCTTCCTGTATCTCCTTGGTATACTCGATGAAGAAGCGGAAGGTGAAGATATAGGTCAGACAGAAGCCGAAGTACCAGCCTGTGCCTATTCTCTGAGGCATCTTTTTGTGCAGATACCACATAATGAAGAACAGGATGGCATAGGCGATGGCTTCGTAAAGCTGTCCTGGGTGACGAGGTACGGCATCTACACGCTCAAAGATAAATGCCCAGGGCACGTCTGTTATCTTGCCGATAATCTCAGAGTTCATCAAGTTGCCCAGACGGATGCAGCATGCCATGCTACCTGTGGCTATGGCTATATTGTCTAATACCGTCCAGATGTTGAGCTTTGTCTTGCGGACATAGAGCCAAAGGGCAATCATCAAGCCTAACGTTCCACCGTGAGAGGCCAAGCCCGCGTAGCCAGTAATGAAGAAACCAAAGGTCTGGCCAAGCCAACTGCCGTCGTCGCCAAAGCGAATAGGCAGAATCATTTCCACGATGCCTTGCCAGGAGGTAAGGAAATCTTGAGGCTGGTAGAAGATGCAATGTCCCAGACGGGCACCAATCAGTATGCCTAAGAAGCAATAGATAAAGAGCGGATCGAAAAGTTCATCCTTGATTTTCTGCTCTTTGTAAAGACGCTTCACAAAGAAATAGGCTAGAGCAAATCCAATGAGCCACATCAGGCCGTACCAGCGAATGGAAAAAGTCCCCAGGTGAAATGCCTCGAGGTTTGGATTCCAGACGATATAGTTTAATAGATATTGCATCATACGTTGAATCTGAAGTGCATGATATCGCCATCCTGTACCACGTAGTCCTTACCTTCTACGCCCATCTTGCCTGCCTCGCGGACAGCTGCCTCAGAGCCATATTGGATATAGTCGTCGTATTTGATGACCTCAGCACGGATAAAGCCTTTTTCGAAGTCGGTATGGATGACACCAGCACACTGAGGTGCCTTCCAGCCTTTCTTATATGTCCAGGCCTTTACCTCCATTTCACCAGCAGTGATGAAGGTCTCGAGGTTCAGCAGGGCGTAAGCCTTCTTGATCAGACGGTTTACGCCACTCTCTTCTAAGCCCAGCTCCTCGAGGAACAGCTGCTTGTCCTCGTATGATTCGAGTTCAGCGATATCCTCTTCGGTCTTGGCTGCAATAATCATGGTCTCAGCGCCTTCTTCCTTGGCTAGCGCTTCAACTTTCTTAGTAAAGTCGTTGCCATTCTTGGCGTCCGCCTCGCCTACATTACATACATAGAGAACGGGTTTTGAAGTAAGCAGGAAGAGGTTGCGAGCGCAATCCTGCTCATCCTTACTTTCAAACTCCACGATGCGGGCATTCTTACCTTGTTCCAACACCTCTTTATAAGCATGGAGCACAGTCGCCTCAACCTTCGCATCCTTATTACCTGCTGCAGCGGCCTTTTCTGTCTTAGCCAGGCGGCCCTCAATGGTCTCAAGGTCTTTCAGTTGTAGCTCTGTATCGATGATTTCTTTGTCACGGATGGGGTCGATAGTGCCATCAACGTGGGTGATATTCTCATCCTCGAAGCAACGAAGTACATGGATGATGGCGTCTGTCTCACGAATATTTCCAAGGAACTTGTTACCCAGTCCTTCGCCCTTTGAGGCCCCCTTTACAAGACCAGCAATATCAACAATCTCACATGTAGCAGGCACGATACGCCCTGGGTGTACCAGCTCTGCCAATTTAGTCAGTCTTTCATCGGGCACTGTTATCACGCCCACATTAGGCTCAATTGTACAGAAAGGAAAATTTGCTGCCTGAGCCTTTGCGCTCGACAAGCAATTAAATAATGTAGACTTACCTACATTCGGCAGTCCTACAATACCACACTTCAATGCCATTTTCTTCTATAAACGTTTATCTTTTTACAATAAGTTGACTTTCGTCGACTTTTCGGGTGCAAAGTTACGATTAAGTGAGCAAAAAACCAAATTTATTTGAGTTTTACTCTTATTTCTTTTTGTTTCTTTTCATTATTTGTCTATCTTTGCAGCCGATTATCAACTAAATTAATAGATAAAATGAATAAAATCTTGTTATCAATCATCATGTTACTGGCGCTTAACGTAAGAGCCAGCGCTCAGGTTACTGAACCCAAAGATACCCCAGAGTTGGAGTTTGCCCTGCAACTGAAAGTGACACTTGGTGAAGCCTATTCTGCAGGCGAGACCCAGCACGGCCAACGAACCATCATTCCTATAACCGGAGGAACATTCGAAGGTCCTGCCATTAAAGGAACTATCATTAATGGCGGTGCTGACTATCAGTTAGGAAACAAGTCGCTGAATCGTACCGAACTTGAAGCCATCTATTGTATTAAGACAGACGATGGTGTGGTTATTCATGTTCGCAATCGTGGTATTATCGCCACAGGTAAGGACGCCCAGGGTAATCCGTCGTTCTATTTCAGGGCTGCCCCACAGTTTGAGGCTCCTGCAGACGGCAAGTATGCTTGGTTGAACAATTCGCTCTTTGTGTGTGCTCCAGAGTTCTCTCAGTCGTTTAAGGGAATTGTTTTGAATGTGTGGCGTGTGAAGTGACTTTTTATCTGGTACTGCAACTTTTTGAATAGTTTGTACGTCAAACAGATAAAGTAACAACTAAAAATGTAAATGGTATGAAGACAAAACTATTAATGATGGCAACGGCATTCTTGCTTTCTTTAACGTCGTGTGGCGTGAATTTTGGTAATAATATAAGCAATAGGATCTCGCCAAGTGATAATATTGTAAAAGCCAAGTATCAGTTTGAGGCTTTCGATAAGATTGATAACCACGTAGTTGGCAATATCCGTATTGTTCAGAGCAAAGGTGACAGCCGCGTGACGCTTTCTGCGCCTGACAACTATATTGATCTGTATGAATTTACCAATGAGGGTGGTGAGTTGAAAATCCGCTTTACAAGAAACAGTGTCAATATCGATACAGAAGATGTAGATATCATTATCTATACGCCGACGCTTAACGTAGTCAGGAATTCTGGTGCTTCTGAGGTTCGCCTCGACAGTCTGACAACCGAGGCTTTTGAGGTTTACAATAGTGGTGTGGGTTCTTTCTTCCTGAACCAACTGAACGTAAAGAACCTTGATGTAAAATGTACGGGTGTAGGTAGTATAGAACTGAGTGGTCAGACTGAAAAAGCAGAATATAGTTGCACTGGTGTGGGCAGCATCAACGCACAGGATTTGAAGGCTTACAACGTGAAAGCACAGGTAACGGGAGTAGGCAGTATACAGTGCTATGCTTCTGAAGCCATCGAAGGCGGTGTGACGGGCGTGGGCTCCTTGCGGTATGCTGGTCGTCCAGCTCATAGGAAATTCAATAATCCTAAGATAGGCAGCATCACTGAGTTGTAAGAATAAAAAGAAAAGCTGCGAAAGATAACACTTCCGCAGCTTTTCTTATTTTAGTGTGCCTCGAGCCAGTTTTTACCGAATCCGCTGTCTGCTACCAAGGGAACAGACAGTGGGAAGGCGGCTTGCATTTCTTCAATAACGATACGCTCAACCTTCTCTTTTTCTTCTGGATAGACGCTAAAGTTAAGTTCGTCATGTACTTGGAGAATCATCTTGCTACGGATGCCTTCTGCCTTGAAGCGGTTGAAAATGTGGATCATAGCTACCTTGATGATATCAGCTGCTGTGCCCTGAATGGGTGCGTTGATGGCGTTTCGCTCAGCAAAGCCTCGAACAGTGGCGTTGTGCGAGTTGATATCAGGCAAATAGCGTCGTCGTCCGAAGAGGGTAGTGACATACCCCTTCTGACGAGCTATGTCTTTTGATTTCTCCATATAGTCGTGTACTTGTGGAAAGGTGGCAAAGTAGCCGTCAATCAGCATCTTAGCTTCGTCGCGAGGGATATCCAAACGCTCTGCCAAGCCAAACACGGTGATACCATAAATAATGCCGAAGTTGGCGCGTTTTGACTTGGTGCGTTCATCACGGGTCACTTCCGTTATATCCTTTTTGTAGATGTTTGCCGCTGTGGCAGCATGCAAATCTTTACCTTCACGGAACACCTCTATCATCTGAGCATCCTGAGAGAGATGTGCCATTACACGGAGTTCTATCTGCGAATAGTCTGCTGAAAAGAACAGACAACCAGGCTCGGGGATAAAGGCCTTGCGAATCTCCTTGCCATCCTCGCCTCTGATGGGAATATTTTGGAGATTAGGATCGCTACTTGACAGGCGTCCTGTGGCAGTAATCGTTTGATTAAACGAGGTGTGAATATGTCCTGTACGAGGATTAATTAGCTTGGGAAGGGCATCGATATAGGTGCCTATAAGTTTCTTTAAACCTCTGTGTTCCAATATGTCTGCTACTATCTCGTGCTTATTTCGCAGCTGCTGAAGCACCTCTTCGCTTGTGACGTATTGCCCAGTTTTGGTCTTCTTGGCTTTCTCTACGATTTTAAGCTTATCAAAGAGTATCTCACCTACCTGCTTTGGCGAAGCAATATTGAACTGTAAACCTGCAAGTTCGTAGATACGTTCCTCTAACTCACTCATACGGTCAGTTAAAACTTTTGACGTTTCTTTTAGTGATTCCGTATCCAGACAAACGCCGTTCATCTCCATTTCTGCGAGTACAGGCATCAGAGGCATCTCTATATTATAAAAGAGCTCTTCGCACTCAAACTTCTTCAGCTCAGGTTCTAATTTATTCTTTAAGCGTAATGTGATGTCCGCATCTTCGGCAGCATATTCATAAACCTGAGAGGGTAGGAGGGATCGCATGGATTTCTGGTTCTTGCCTTTGGGTCCAATCAGCTCATCTATATGAATGGTTTGGTAGTTAAGATAGATTTCGGCCATATAGTCCATGTTGTGATGCAATTCGGGTTGAATGAGGTAGTGTGCAATCATGGTGTCCCACATTGGACCAGCCAGATGGATGTCATAGTTGCGAAGCACTTCGAGATCGTACTTCAAATTTTGTCCTACCTTGAGAATTTTCTCGTTCTCATATACCTCTTTAAAGATGTTAACAATTCGCAACGCTTCTTCACGATTAGCAGGAATGGGCACATAAAATGCCTCAAATTCCTTCACGGCGAAGCTTAAACCTACCAATTCAGCCTCGATGGCGGAGGTTGAAGTGGTTTCCGTATCTAGACTGAGAAATTCTTTTGTTAAGAAATAATCACGTAAATTCGCCAAATCATCCTCATTTTCAATAAGTTTGTAGTTGTGAGGCGTTGTTTTAAGGGTCTCAAAACTCGAATTTTCGCTTAAACTTGATCCGTCGGTCGGAAATTCGGCAAAGAGATCGAGTTGTGCGTTAACGGGCTTTGGCTTATTTTGAGGTTTTTTAAGAATCCTATCTGCGAGACTCTTGAACTCGAGTTCGGTGAAGAGTTTGCCCAATTCTTCCTCGTTGGGGTCAACAAGTTTCAAAGCTTCCATATCGAGTTCGATGGGAACATCGGTTTTGATGGTTGCGAGGAAGTAACTCATCTTGATATCGTCTACATGGTCTTCAACTTTTTCGCGAAGCTTACCTTTGATTTCTGATGAACGTGCAATCAGTTGTTCTACACTTCCAAAATCGTTGATGAGTTTCGAAGCAGTCTTCTCACCCACACCAGGACATCCGGGGAAGTTATCTGCTGAGTCTCCCATGAGTGCCAAGAGGTCGATAACTTGGAGTGGGGTTGTGATGCCATATTTTTCTGTTACCTCTTTCGGACCCATTGTTTCATAACCACCTCCATGACGGGGGCGGAAAATCTTCACATTCTCTGTTACCAACTGGCCATAATCCTTATCAGGTGTCAGCATATACGTTTCTACACCGATGGAATCGGCTTTCTTGGCTAAGGTTCCAATAACGTCATCGGCCTCAAAACCATCTGCCTGAAGGATAGGAATGCGGTAGGCTTTCAATATATCTTTAATAATAGGTACAGCCTTGCGAATGTCTTCTGGCGTCTCCTCGCGTTGAGCTTTATACTCAGGAAAAGCTTCGCTTCGGAACGTGGGACCATGGGGGTCGAAAGCCACACCGATATGGGTGGGCTGCTCTTTCTGCAGCACTTCGTTGAGTGTGTTGCAGAAGCCGATAATTGCACTTGTATTCAAGCCTTTCGAGTTGATTCTAGGGTTCTTGATGAATGCGTAATACGACCGATAAATAAGTGCGTAGGCATCTAAAAGGAACAATTTCTGCATAACTTTCTTAATTTTCGGCGTAAAATTACTTAAAAATATTGTAATTCCAACCATTTTTACTATTTTTGTAACGAAAATCTGTGAGATATGGATTATTTATCGACGATTAGAAGACCCATTGCAGTTGAGTTGAACGACTTCTCGGAGTTGTTTAATAAATGTCTTTCCGAAGGCGAAGGCTTGCTCGGACAAGTACTTTCACACATACGTCAGAGGGGTGGAAAACGCATGCGTCCCATGCTTATTATGCTTACAGCTCAGAATTACGGGACGATTTCTGATGTTACACAGAATGCAGCGCTTGGACTAGAGTTGTTGCATACTGCCTCGCTGGTTCACGATGACGTGGTTGACGAGAGCAGTCAGCGGCGTGGACAGCCTTCGGTGAATGCTTCTTATAATAATAAAGTGGCTGTGCTTGTGGGCGACTATATTCTTTCTACCGCCTTGTTACGTGTGTCATTGTCAAAAAACCTGCGTATAGTTGAGAGTCTGTCTGAACTGGGTCGAACACTGGCTGCTGGTGAGATTCTACAGTTGTCGAATATTTCAAATAAGGAAATCTCAGAAGATGTTTATTATCAGGTAATTGAGAAGAAGACAGCTGCGTTGTTCGAAGGATGTTCTGAGCTTGGCGCTATCTCTGTCAACGCCTCTGAGGAAACAATAGAGAAAGCTAAGACTTTTGGTCGAAATATCGGTATGATATTTCAGATTCGTGATGATATTTTCGATTATTATGACTCTAAAGAGATAGGTAAACCCACGGGCAATGATATGGCTGAAGGCAAGTTGACCCTGCCTATTATCTATGCTCTGAATCATGCTGATCAGCCCGCCATGATGACGCTTGCCAAGAAAGTGAAGGCAGGAACGATTAATTCGGATGAAATTGCCGTCTTGGTGGAGTTTGCTAAGCAACAGGGTGGCATCGAGTATGCTGAGCGCAAGATGGAAGAGATTGCTATTGAGGCTCAAAGGTATATTGATGAATGTGTGAAACCAGAGCTTAAGCCTGCTTTTACTGCTTATCTTGAATATGTGATTCAAAGGAATCTGTAAATAAATAACCCTCGCAAGTTTTATTGCGAGGGTTATTTATTAAGAGCGGAATCATCTAGGTATACTTATTAGAAGAACTTCACTTCTTCACCGATGACCTCACTCAATAGCATATTAGCCAAGCGTGAGGTTCCCATGCGGAACATCTCGTTGGTGAGCCATTTCTCGCCCAGAACCTCTTTGACGATGGTATAGTATATCAGTGCGTCCATCACGGAGTTAAGGCCTCCTGCGGGCTTGAAACCAATCTGAATGCCAGTCTGCTCGTAGTACTCCTTGATGGCTTGACACATCACATAAGCAGCCTCTGGTGTTGCGGCTGGCTCCAGCTTGCCTGTAGAGGTCTTGATATAGTCGGCACCGCTATACATGGCCAGAATTGAGGCGGTCTTGATGTTGGAAGCAGTCTTTAGGCAACCTGTCTCCAGAATCACCTTCATCTTTTTATCACCACACGCCTCTTTCATCTGCTGTATCTCATCGCATACGGTCTCGTAGTCGCCCTCTAAGAATTCACCTACTGAGAGCACCATGTCGATCTCTGTAGCGCCGTCTTTTACGGCCAATTGGGTCTCGATGGTTTTCACCTCGATAAGGGCCTGGGAAGATGGGAATGAGCCTGACACGCAAGCAATCTCCACGCCATCCACCTCGAGCGTTTCTGCTACGGTGCGGGCGAAGCGGGGATATACGCAGATGGTTGCTACGTGGGGTAGGTTAGGATATTGCTCGTCAAACTGGTTTACACGCTCTGTGAAGGCCATTACGCTTTCATCAGAATCGGTAGTTTTCAGTGTCGTTAGTTCTACGCTACCCATCAGGAACTGTTTCACCTCTGGAGTGTCGTTTTCATGTACTTTCTCGGCAATAATTTTCTTCACTGCCTCTTTCACGTCCTCATCCTTCACATCGAGGTTGTACTTGCTCAGAGCCTCTTCAATACGGCTCTTCTGTGGCATCTCCACATGGTGGTGATGCTCGTGGTCATGATGATGTTCTGCCATAATTGTTATGCTAATAGTTTCTTGTTATGTATATGTCTTAATGAGTCTCTTTGTGTCTTCTTTTCGATGGATTTCTGCAACTCATCAGTGAGATCAACTCCCGTCTGATTAGCCAGACAGAGTAGTACCCAGAGAATATCGGCCATTTCTTCGCCAAGGTTATCTTTCTCGCCCTCTTTGAAGCTCTGATCGCCGTATTTACGCGCTATCACCCGGGCCAGTTCGCCAACTTCCTCCGTCAGAACAGCCATATTGGTAAGTTCTGAGAAGTAGCGCACGCCGTATTCCTTTATCCAGCGGTCTACCGCTTCTTGCGCTTCTTTGATGGTCATCGTGCCTTAAACATTTGAAGTATTAATATGAAAATGCAAATCAGTATAATCATGATATACTGCTTATTCTCGCGCTCGTATTCCTTCCAGTGGAATGCTTTGTAGAGAAAAATAAGAAGTAGCAGGAAGAGCCCTATACCGCATGGCCATACGCCATATTGTATGCCCTTGATGTAGGAAAGTCCTACGCCGATAGCCGTCAGAATTAGGCCCGATATTTCTATTTCCTTGAGATATTTCTTCATTCTTATTCTTTGTTTTTTGTATCCATACAGATGGTTACGGGCCCGTCATTGAGGAGCTCAACCTTCATGTCTGCGCCGAATTCGCCTGTGCCTACTGGCTTTCCAATGGCATCGGAAAGTTGAGTGCAGAAGGCCTCGTAGAGTGGGATAGAGTGCTCGTGTGAGCCTGCACGGAACCAGCTAGGACGGTTACCCTTCTTGTAGCTGGCGTAGAGTGTAAACTGGCTTATTACCAAAGCCTCGCCTTGAATGTCGAGAATAGAGCGGTTCATCACGTCGTTTTCGTCACCAAACACACGCAGGTTGGCTATCTTTTTCACTAACCAGTCCACATCTTCCATCGTGTCCTCTTCGCATACGCCTAACAGAATCAGAAATCCCTGTCCTATACGGCTTTTTACCTTGCTTTCGATGGTTACGCTGGCATGGGTAACTCGTTGTATGACTGCTCTCATTATCTTTCGATTTTTCGGCAAAGTTACAAACTTATTTTCAATTTACCAAATCTATAGTTTTATTTCACTGTCATTCATGCTGTTTTCAATTGATATACTTTAGCTTATGCATTGACAGAGATATCTCCTTTTTATGCAATTTAGTCTATTTTGTTCTGCAATTTAGTCTATTTTGCTTTGCAATTTAGTCTATTTTGCATGGTAAGATATCTCTGTTGACAATGTGTTGATATATTCCTGTCAGCCGTTTAAAGTATGAAAGTAGTTGTAAACAATAGCAGCTTTTGCTGGTCCTACAGCCTCAGAAAGTTGTTCGAGAGGGACTTCACGAAGGCGTTTAACGGATTTGAAGGCCTTTAGAAGTTCGTCACGCGTCTTTGGTCCTATCCCCTTGATGTCGTCCAACTCGGAGTGTAAAGCACGCTTAGAACGCTTGTTTCTGTGGAATTCGATGGCGAAGCGGTGTACTTCGTCCTGTATCTGTGAGAGCACGTGAAACAGTTCTGAATCGAGTTTCAGTGCTACTTTCATGGGTGGAAAGCCATAAAGCAACTCGTTGGTACGGTGACGGTCGTCTTTTGCCAGCCCTGCAATGGGGATGTCTAGATTTAACTCGTCTTGAATCACCTCGCGAATCACCTCCATTTGTCCCTTTCCACCGTCAGCTATAATGAGATCGGGTAGGGGTTGTTCTTCTTCTATAAGTCTGCTGTAGCGACGATGTACAACCTCCTTCATCGAAGCGTAGTCGTCGGGCCCCATAACAGTCTTAATATTAAAGCGCTTATAGTCTTTTTTGCTGGGCTTCATGGCCTTGAATACCACGCATGAAGCAACAGCATCGGTACCGGATATATTAGAGTTGTCAAAGCACTCGATCTGATAGGGTAGTTTGGGCAGATGGAGTTTTTCCTGTAGTTCTTTCATCAAGCGGGTTTGTTTCTGTTCGGGATTGAGTTTCTCAGCTTGTTTCAGACGGTCGAATTTATACTCTTTTCCGTTCATAATCGATAGGTCGAGTAGGGTTTTCTTGTCGCCTCTTTGTGGTACAGTGAAGGTAACTCCTTCAAGTTCTACTTTAACCTCTTGAGGAACGATGATTTCCTTTGAATTGCTTTTGAAACGCTCCCTAATCTCCACGATTCCAAGTTCCAAAAGCTCCTCATCGGTCTCATTAAGTTTTTTCTTGTATTCTATTGTAAAGCTCTGATTTACAATACCATTTGCCACGTGAATGAAATTGATAAAGGCCATTTTTTCATCGGATGTGATGGAGAAAACGTCCACATTGTTGATGGTGTGACTAACCACCTGACTTTTGCTTACAAATCCATCCAGAAGCATATATTTACGCTTCACTTCTTCTGCCTCTTCGAAGCGTAACTGCTCTGAAAGTCTTAGCATCTCATCCTTTAGCTCCTTCATCACTACGCCGGTGTTGCCTTTCAGTATTTCGCGGGCTTGCAGGATGTTCCTCTGATAGTCCTCATAGCTCTGCTTGCCCACACACGGCCCCATGCATTTCTTAATATGATAATCGAGGCAGACTTTATATTTCCCGTTTTCGATTCCCTCTTTTGTGATGGGTTGGCGACAGGTCCTTGGGTGATATAGTTCTTTGATAATGTTAAGAATGGCGTACATTGAGCCAACGTGAGAGTAAGGCCCATAATATGTTCCCCACTTCTTGTTGATGGTGCGTGTCTTGAAGATACGAGGAAGATACTCGTTTGTAATGCAGATTGAAGGATAGGTCTTTCCATCTTTCAGTAGCACATTGTAACGAGGGTTGTATTTTTTTATGAGTGAATTTTCAAGTAACAATGCGTCCTCTTCTGTATTGACTATGGTGTAGCTAATATCAAAGATCTTGCTGACTAGAACCTTCGTCTTAAAACGGTCTACCTCTGTGTGAAAGTAGGATGAGACTCTGGATTTCAAGCTCTTGGCCTTTCCTACATATATTATTGTATGGTCCTCATCATAGAATTGGTAGCTGCCAGGTTTATCTGGTAGTCTGCTTACAATCTTCTTCAGGTATGTTAATCGCTTCTCGTTTTCTTCCTTCGTCATTCCTACTCTTTGTTGTTAATCTTGCGGAAAGCCTTTAAATAGGCATGTTCCGCAAGATGTTGTTTCACGTGAAACGTTACAGTGTCATGAGGGTAGTGAGGTCGATTCCCTCAAACATGTCCCGACCATGAAGGCCCTCGTCTGTAATCTCGATGATGAAGTTCATGTAGACTTTCTTGGGTTTAAAATGCTGGACAAGATTATAAGCAGCTTTGGCAGTACCGCCCGTAGCCAGCAAGTCGTCGTGAATCAGCACAACATCGTTCTCGTCGATAGAGTCGATGTGCATCTCGATAGTATCAACGCCGTACTCCTTGGAAAATGACTCTTTGATAACTGTTGCGGGTAATTTGCCCGGTTTGCGTGCCATTACGAATCCGCAGCCTAATCGGGCGGCGAGGGCTGCGCCAAGAATGAAACCACGACTTTCAATGCCTACCACCTTGGTGATACCCTTGTCTTTGTAGAGCTTTTCCAACTCCTCCATCATGATCTTCATGCACTCGGCGCTCTTGTAGAGAGTTGTTACGTCTCTGAAGTTGATGCCCTTCTTTGGGAAATCTGGTATGCAACGCAGATTGTCAATCAATGTCTTGTTGTTCATAATCAATGAGTTATAATGTCTGTATAATTATATTCGTTTCACGTGGAACACTATCTTCCCATTAGTACCAAAAGTACATTAATGTCGCTCGGTGAGACTCCAGGGATACGGCTTGCCTGTGCCAACGTCTCGGGCTGAATCTTCATCAACTTCTGACGACACTCGGTGGAAAGGCCTTGAAGTTCTTCGTAGTTAAAGTGTCCTTTGATTTTAATATTCTCTAAGCGATGCATTTTTTCGGCCACAATTTTCTCACGCTCGATATATCCTTTATATTTCATTCGGATTTCTGCAGCCTCTGCAATTTCCTCCTTTCGATTAGTTGGGCGATTCAGAACCTCCTTGAGTTGTGGAATCATCTCAGAAAGGTTTGACAAATTTAATTGTGGACGATTCACTAAATCAATGAGCTTGCAGCCAAACTGGAGTGGGGTAGTGCCAGCAGCCTCCAAGGCGGAATTAATCAAACGCGGTTTAATCGCAAAATTTTGGCAGAAAGTTTCGATTTCTTCGATATATTGTTTCTTTTCCATCCACCATTCATAGCGGTCACGTTTTACCAATCCCAACTCGTAGGCTTTTTCCGTCAAGCGAGCGTCTGCATCGTCCTGACGAAGAAGAATGCGGTATTCGGCTCTGGAAGTGAACATACGATAGGGTTCGTCGACGCCTTTTGTAACTAAATCATCGATTAAAACGCCTATATATGCTTCGTCGCGATGTAGAATGAAGGGGTTGAATTGACTATCACTTTCTACGCCTGCTTTCAGGGCGGCATTGATGCCAGCCAATGTTCCTTGACCTCCAGCCTCCTCATAACCAGTAGTGCCATTTACCTGTCCCGCCATGAAGAGATTAGAGATAATCTTCGATTCCAACGAATGATTTAATTGTGTCGGATCGAAGAAATCGTACTCAATTGCATAGCCAGGTCGATATACTTTCACGTCTCTGAAAGCGGGCATCTTCTTTAATGCTCCAATTTGTGCGTCCATCGGCAAAGAAGACGAGAAGCCGTTGAGATACATCTCATTGGTGTCTTCCCCCTCTGGTTCTAAGAACAGCGGATGCTTCTCGCGATCAGGAAAGGTAACGAGCTTCGTTTCTATTGAGGGACAATAACGCGGACCTATCGATTGAATTTGGCCATTATATAATGGAGAGTCTGCCAAACCGCTTTTTAAAATCTCGTGCACCTCAGCATTGGTGTTTACCGTCCAACAGGGTAGTTGTTTTAAGGCTCCGCTTTTATTCATGTAGCTGAATTGGTATGTGCGATCCTCTCCTGGTTGTTCCTCTAAGTCTTCAAAATGAACAGAACGCTTATCAATACGGACAGGGGTGCCTGTCTTCATGCGAGCTGAGGCAATGCCATATCTTGTGATGCTTTCTGTAAAATGGGTTACGGCAGGTTCTGCAATACGCCCTCCTGCCACCATCTTTCGCCCGATGTGCATCAATCCGTTGAGAAAAGTACCTGCAGTAATAACGATAGATTTTGCGTAAAGTTCTGTACCCCAGATAGTTCTGACGCCAATAGCCCTTACGCTTCCTTTGTTTTCGTTTTCCACAATAAGTTCGTCAGCCTGATCTTGCCAGATGTCTAAGTTCTCGGTTTCATCGAGGTGCTTGCGCCACTCCCATATAAATTTTCCTCTATCGCACTGAGCGCGAGGACTCCACATGGCAGGGCCTTTGCCGACGTTTAGCATGCGGAATTGTATTGATGTGGCATCGGTCACCAATCCCATCTGACCTCCCAGTGCATCAATCTCACGTACTATCTGACCTTTGGCTATGCCGCCAATAGCAGGATTGCACGACATCTGCGCAATCTTGTTCATATCCATGGTTATCAGACAGGTTTTGGCTCCCATGTTAGCGCTTGCGCTTGCTGCTTCGCAACCAGCGTGTCCACCCCCTATAACCAGCACATCATAGTTGAATTTCATCTTCGTTTCGCTAATTTTCCGCAAAAGTAACAATAAAATTTGGAATTATAATGCATTTTTGTCTCAAAAAACTTTGAATTATCATTAATTTATAGTATCTTTGCGCTCTAAAAGTAGGGTAGATATACCTAAAATAAGGTATAAGGAAGGATTACAAATTTTTATAAATAACTTAAATTCAACAACTTATGTGGTTAATCAATTCATCAATTGGTAGAAAAGTTGTAATGTCTGTTACGGGCGTTGCGCTGATTCTGTTCCTGACCTTTCATGGTTGCATGAACATGGTAGCGCTATTCTCGGAAGAGGGTTACAACATGATTTGCGAATTCCTAGGTGCCAACTGGTATGCTGTTGTAGCAACACTTGGTTTGGCAGCTCTGGCAGTGATTCACATCGTCTACGCGTTCATTCTGACAGCGCAGAACCGTACGGCTCGTGGCGACAACCGCTACGAAGTGGCTACACAGGTTAATGCTGGTAAGGTAGAGTGGGCATCTAAGAACATGCTTGTTCTGGGTCTCATCATTTGCGTTGGTTTGCTGATTCACCTTTGGAACTTCTGGTACAACATGATGTTCGCAGAACTTGTTGGCGCTATGCCCGCTATCAGCCCCACCGATGGTTTCGGATGGATTAAGGAGACGTTCTCGAATCCTGTCTTTGTTGTGCTCTACGTTGTTTGGCTTGTAGCTATCTGGTTCCACCTTTCTCATGGTTTCTGGTCAGCTATGCAGACACTGGGCGTCAGTGGCAAGATTTGGCTGAAGCGTTGGATGTGTATTGGTAACATCTACGTGACTCTGCTCATGCTCTGCTTCCTCATTGTGGTTCTGGCATTCGCATTCGGTTGTGCTCCTTCGCTCTGTGGCGGTAGCTGCTAATTATCAATTTTTAATTAGAAAAGATTATGGCAAAAGTATTAGATTCAAAGATTCCCGCAGGACCAGTGCCTGAGAAATGGAAGGAATATAAGGCTCATCAGCGCTTGGTTAACCCCAAGAACAAGCTGAAGCTCGATGTTATCGTAGTTGGTACAGGTCTGGCTGGTGCATCTGCAGCTGCTTCACTCGGCGAGATGGGCTTCAATGTAATCAACCTGTGTATTCAGGATTCACCCCGTCGTGCTCACTCTATCGCTGCTCAGGGTGGTATCAACGCCGCTAAGTGCTACCAGAACGATGGTGACTCTGTTTACCGTCTGTTCTACGATACCGTAAAGGGTGGTGACTATCGTGCTCGCGAGGCTAACGTTTATCGTCTGGCTGAGGTATCAAACAATATTATCGACCAGTGTGTAGCTCAGGGCGTTCCCTTCGCTCGTGAGTATGGTGGCATGCTGGCCAACCGTTCTTTCGGTGGTGCTCAGGTAAGCCGTACTTTCTACGCTAAGGGTCAGACGGGTCAGCAGCTGCTGCTGGGTGCCTATAGCTCGCTGAGCTGTCAGGTACAGGCTGGCAAGGTAAAGCTGTACACCCGTTACGAGATGGAAGACGTGGTCATCGTTGATGGTCGCGCTCGTGGTATCATCGCCAAGAACCTGGTAACTGGTAAGCTGGAGCGTTTCAGCGCCAATGCCGTAGTTATCGCTACTGGTGGATATGGTAACACTTACTTCCTCTCTACTAACGCTATGGGATGTAACTGTACCGCCGCTGTCCAGTGCTATCGTAAGGGTGCATACTTTGCTAACCCCTCTTACGTTCAGATTCACCCCACTTGTATCCCCGTTCATGGCGACAAGCAGTCTAAGCTGACGCTGATGTCTGAGTCACTGCGTAACGACGGTCGTATCTGGGTTCCCAAGAAGATTGAGGACGCTAAGGCTCTGCAGGCTGGTACCAAGCAGGGTTGGGAAATTCCTGAGGAGGACCGCGACTACTATCTGGAGCGCCGCTATCCCGCCTTCGGTAACCTTGTTCCCCGTGACGTTGCCTCTCGTGCTGCTAAGGAGCGTTGCGACAAGGGCTTCGGTGTGAACAACACCGGTCTGGCTGTGTTCCTCGACTTCTCTGAGTCTATCAACCGTTTGGGCCTCGATATCATCATGCAGCGTTATGGCAACCTCTTCGAGATGTACGAGGAGATTACCGACGTATTCCCTGGCGACCTGGCCAACGAGATTAATGGTGTGAAGTATTACAAGCCGATGATGATCTATCCCGCTATCCACTACACGATGGGTGGTATCTGGGTTGACTACGAGTTGCAGACCTCTATTCCTGGTCTGTTTGCTATCGGTGAGTGTAATTTCTCTGACCACGGTGCTAACCGTCTGGGTGCTTCTGCTCTGATGCAGGGTCTGGCCGATGGTTACTTCGTGCTGCCTTACACCATCCAGAACTATCTGGCCGATCAGGCTGTTTGGCCGAAGGTTTCTACCGATCTGCCTGAGTTCGCTGAGGCTGAAAAGAAGGTGGACGCTGAACTCGACCGTCTGCTGAACATCAAGGGTAAGCGTTCTGTTGACTCTATCCACAAGGAACTCGGCCACATCATGTGGGAGTATGTAGGTATGGGCCGCACCGCTGAGGGATTGAAGACTGGTCTGAAGAAGATGCACGAACTCGAGAAAGAGTTCGATGAGAACCTGTTCGTTCCTGGCACTAAGGAAGGCTTGAACATCGAGCTCGACAAGGCTATCCACCTGCGTGACTTCTTCACGATGGGTCAGCTCGTAGCATTCGACGCTCTCTCTCGTAACGAGTCCTGCGGCGGACACTTCCGCGAGGAGTATCAGACCGAGGAAGGTGAGGCTAAGCGCGACGACGAGAACTACTTCTACGTAGGCTGCTGGGAGTACAAAGGCAAGGGCAACGAACCCGAGCTCATCAAGGAGCCGCTGGAGTATGAGGCTATTAAGGTACAGACACGTAACTATAAGAACTAAAGGATGAAAGGGCTAAACGGTTATCTAAAGACAAGTATCGTACTAAGTGCTTGTATTTTAGTAATAGCAATAGCAGATGTTACTGGAGGGTATAAATCGGAGGCAATCCATTATCTCGTCTTGGGATCGCTTTTGCTGCTAAACCAGATTTTAGCTTATCGCATCAATAATAAAAACAAGTAAATTATGGCTAAAAACATAAGTTTCACTATCAAGTTCTGGCGCCAGAATGGCCCCAAGGACCAGGGACATTTCGACACCCACGAGATGCACGACATTCCCGACGACACCTCGTTCCTCGAGATGCTTGACATCTTGAACGAGGAGCTCATCAACGAAGGCAAGGAGCCCTTCGTATTCGATCACGACTGCCGCGAGGGTATCTGCGGTATGTGCTCGCTCTACATCAACGGTACACCTCATGGACTCACCGAGCGTGGTGCTACCACCTGTCAGTTGTATATGCGCCGTTTCAACGATGGTGACACGATCACCGTTGAGCCTTGGCGCTCTGCAGCCTTCCCCGTGATTAAGGACTGTATGGTTGACCGCGGTGCCTTCGATAAGATCATCCAGGCTGGTGGTTACACCACTATCCGCACTGGTCAGGCTCAGGATGCTAACGCTATCCTGATTCCTAAGGAGGATGCCGACGAGGCTATGGACTGCGCTTCTTGCATCGGCTGTGGCGCTTGCGTAGCAGCTTGTAAGAACGGCTCGGCTATGCTCTTCGTATCGTCTAAGGTTTCTCAGCTCGCCTTGCTTCCCCAGGGCCGTGTAGAGGCTGCCCGTCGTGTGAAGAACATGATCGCCAAGATGGACGAGCTCGGCTTCGGTAACTGCACCAACACCCGCGCCTGCGAGGCTGTCTGCCCGAAGAACGAGACCATCGCCAACATCGCTCGCCTCAACCGCGAGATGATCAAGGCCAAGCTCGCTGACTAAACTATTTATCGGTAATGGGGGCTATATGTCCCCATTACCTTATTTATTATTAAAGAATAAAGACCAATTATAAGTATTATGAACAAGAACGAGAGATTTGTCATCACCATTAATCGTGAGTTGGGCAGCGGTGGTCGTACCGTTGGGCGTATATTGGCTGAAAAGTTGGGTGTTCCATATTACGACAAAGCGCTTACTAAGCCTTTGGAAGAGAAGTTTGATATGTCAATAGATCAAATAGAGCGTCTGAAAGGTAATAACCGAAGCTGGTGGGAAAATATTAAGCGTGTGTTGATTTTAGGAGAGGGTGCAGCTAACTCTTCTGAGTATTACGACGAGGAAAAGAAAGAGCTGGTCACCTCTGAGGCTGTGTTGAAGGCCGAAAAGGAAATCTTACAAAGCATTGCCGATGAGGAGTCGTGTGTCATTGCTGGTCGTTCTGCCTTCTTCGTTACGAATGGCCATCACAATCGTCTGAACATACTCATTCAGGCCTCTATGGACCATCGCTTGAAGCGTCTCATGGCTAAGCGGGGTATTAGCGAGAAGGAGGCAAAGAAGATCATCAAGGATGTGGACGTGGCGCGCGAGGAGTATCTGAAGAACAACGCCCACACCTCACGCTACGACACTCGTAACTACGATCTGGTCATCAAAATGGATGGCAAGACCGAGGAAGAGGCCGTCAATGTCATATTAGCCTTTATTGGCTAATGTGCTCCTTGTGAATAAGGCCAAGCTGGCTGTTTAAGGATTACACCTTATAATAATATAATAAGAGCGCCGCAGAATTCCTGTCTGCGGCGCTATTTTGTTCTTTGCTCACTCTAACATTGTTCTTTTGTTTTCTGGAAATGCAGTTTGTTGATGATGACGGCGAGGGCGCCGTCGCCAGTTACGTTGCAGGCGGTGCCGAAGGAGTCCATCGCGATGTAGAGGGCAATCATCAGCGCCTGAGCCTCCGGATCGAAGCCGAGAATGCCTGCCATCGGCCCCAAGGCCGCCATTACTGCGCCGCCGGGCACGCCAGGGGCTGCCACCATGCAGACACCTAAGAGCATGATGAAATGGATGAAGAGCGGCAGGTCGTGAGGCAGTCCGCCGATGAGACAGACGGTGAGGGCGCAGCAGGTGATCTTCATCATCGAGCCCGAGAGGTGGATGGTGGCGCAGAGTGGTACGCAGAAACTGGCGATTTCATCGCTCACGCCGTTCTTTTTCGTCTGTCGCAGGGTGACGGGTATCGTGGCGGCACTCGACGAGGTGCCCAGGGCTGTCAGATAGGCCGGAATCATATTCAGCAGCAGCCGCAGCGGATTCTTGCGGGTCAGTCCTCCGGCAATCAGGAACTCATAGATGAGGATGACGATGTGCAGCGCAAAGATGATACAGATGATCTTGGCGAACACCACGATGATGCGATAGGCCTCGCCTGTATAGGTCATGCTGAGGAAGATGCCGAAGATATATAGCGGCAGGAGCGGGATGATGGCCGTCGAGATGGTCTTCTCGATGATGGTGCGGAACTCTGAACAGCCTTTTTTCAGCGTCGGCGAGTCGGTATAGGCGATGCCGATGCCAATCACGAACGAACTCACCAGCGCAGCCATCACGTCGAGTATGGGCGGTATATCCAGGAGGAAGTAGGGCTGTAGCTTCTGCACATTCTCCACCTTTATCGACGGCTCCGCATCTATCATCGCAGGGAAGAGGGCTGTGCCCGTAAAGAAAGCCAGCAGTCCCGCAATGATAGTGTCTGCATAAGCCAGCCCGACGGTCAGCAACAGCAGTTTGCCTGCCGAACGGCCGATGTCGGCAATGGCCGGCGCCACCAGTCCGATGATAATGAGCGGGATGAGGAAGCCCAGGAACTGGCTGAACACATAGTTGAACGTCACAAACACGCGCACCCAGCCTTCCGGCAGCACGTTTCCTATCAATACGCCCAGCGCGATGGCGATCACGATGCGGGGTAATAATCCTATTTTCTTCATATCTGCTGCAAAGATACGAAAAATTGTTGGATTATTCGCAGATTATTCGTAACTTTGCACACAAACAACTATAAAAACATAGAAGTTATGAACATTGGAGACAAGGCGCCCGAGATTCTGGGCAAGGACGAACAGGGACGGGATATCCGTCTGAGTGATTACAAGGGCCGCAAATTGGTACTGTATTTCTATCCGAAGGACAATACCAGCGGCTGTACGGCTGAGGCTTGCAGCCTGCGCGACCACTACGGTGAGTTGCAGGGTGCGGGCTACGAAGTGGTGGGCGTGAGCAAGGACTCGGCTGCCTCGCACGTGAAGTTCAAGGAGAAGCACGAGCTGCCCTTCCCGCTGATTGCCGACGTCGACAAGACGCTGATGGAGGCGATGGGCGCGTGGGGCGAGAAAGTGATGTACGGCAAGAAGACGCTGGGCACCATCCGCACCACCTTTATTATTAATGAGGAGGGCATCATCGAGCAGATTTTCGCCGGCAAACAGGTGAAGACCAAGGAGCACGCCGTGCAGATTCTGCATAAATAATTTCCTTATTCAGCACAAAGGCCAAAAAAAATTAGAAAAGTGTGTAGTTTTTCGAAACGTTGCTGCGTCTAATGGGCAAAAGGATTTAAAATCAGACGAGACAATGAATACATTAGAAAGACAGTTTGCGCAAACCGTAGCGGAACAAAAGAGCACCATCTACACCGTGTGCTACATGTTCTCGCAGGATGCCGACGAGGTGAACGACCTATTCCAGGAGGTACTAGTCAATCTTTGGAAGGGTTTCGAGAGCTTCGAGCATCGCAGTGACATCAAGACGTGGATCTATCGCGTCGCCCTCAACACCTGTATCTCGATCGACAGGAAGAAGAAGCGGCGCAAATCCGAAGTCCGGCTGACTATGGACATCAACCTCTTTGAAGACCGCGACGAGGATACGCGCCAGGTGGACATGCTCCACAAGCGCATCTCCAAGCTCCAGCCTTTCGACCGCGCGATCGTCCTGCTCTGGCTCGAGAACCTTCCCTATGAGGAGATCGGACAGATTGTCGGCATCACCGCCAAGAACGTCAGCGTCCGTCTGTACAGAATCAGAGAGCAGTTAAAACAAATGTCTAACGATTAAAAACTTACCCCATTATGAACAACGAGAATTTCGAATTAGAGAATATGCGTGAGCAGATGGCCACGCTGAAGAAGAAGCTGGATCAGCAGGAGATCGTGAACGACCGCCTTATCCGTCACTCGATGGAAAAGACCGCCAACAAGATTAACCGCAGGTATTATGTCATCATGGCCCTCTGCGTGCTGATGATCCCCTACAGCTACTGGGCATTCGTGAAATTGAACGATTTCTCCGTTCCTTTCTGGATCTACACTTGCATCGTGATGCTGGTTTGCTTAGGCGGCACCTATTATAACAGCAGGAACCTGGATCTGGACATGATGACCAACAGCCTCGTGGACGTCCGTCGCCATATGGCCCGCGCCAAGAAGTTCGACGCCAACTGGCTCTTCGTCGGCATCCCCTTCGTGATCGTCTTCCTGGGTTGGTTTATGTACGAGTCATACAACCTTCACCCTGATGCCTTTTTCAACGGCCTCTTCTGGGCCGGATGTATCGGCGGCATTATTGGAGCCATCTGGGGATTCTCTCTCCACTTCAGGACCCAACGGCAGTATCAGGAAATCATCGACCAGATAGAGGATCTCACAGCCGAAGCGTGAGTGATTGCCGAATGGTTTTATTGGCCGAGCCTGCTGACGTATTTCACGGGCTCGGCTTCTTGTTTGAGGGCGTCGGCAAAGCGTTGGGGCGCGATGGTGACGGGGCCGCGCATAAACTCGGGCACGTTGTAGCTCTTCAGCAGCTGGCGGTGGTAGTCGGGATTGGCGCAGGGTAGTTCGAAGGGCTTGCCGGCGCGACCGTCTTTGTCGATGTGGGCGATGAACGGACGGGTGTAGTTGCCGTCGTAGCGGCGACTGCTGAACACCACCCAGCGGCCATTGCTCGACCATGAGTGATAACTCTCGGTATCGGCAGAGTTAATCTCCTCCATGTTATGAACCTCGCCCGTCTGCAGATCCAGCATCCAGAGGTCGGCATCGTGGTGCCAGATGTGGAAGACGCCGTACTTGGCGAGGGTGAACATCAGATAGCGGCCGTCAGGTGAGATGCGCGGCAGGGTGGCACTCTTGTCGAGGGAATCGGCGGCAAAGACGAGTTCACGCGGGCCGAACTGCATCGTTTCGGGGCTGAAAGACTTCTTGTAGAGGTCGTATTTCGCCTCTTGGGTTCGCATCGTGAACTCCATTCCCTTGTCGGCAATCGTGTCGCTGTATTCGAAGTGGGCGCTGCAGTAGTAGAGCGTCTTGCCGTCGGGCGCCCAGAAGGGAAAGCATTCCATCTCGTCGGGGATGTTCTCGATGTTGGTCACTTCGTTGCGCTCCACGTCGTAGGCTATGAGGTCGCTCTCAGAGTCGAACACCTCAATCTTGTTGGGATTGACGCTGTGGAATACCTGGCCCGTCTTGTTTGTGCTGTAGACGATGAGTTTGAGCCAGGGGTGCCACGTGGGATAGACGCCGGCAGAGAGGATGTGGTCGTCGGACATACCGACCTTCTTGACGGTTCCATCGTAGGCGATGACCGTTCCACCGTGATGCTGACGGGCGTGGAACTGCATGCGGTCGGGGTTGTATTGCTGATAGTTGTGGCAGTTGATGCACTGTCCCTTGGGGCCTTCCGAGCAGAGCATATTGTCATAGATGACGGTTTCATCGTAGTTTTCCAGACAGCGCTGGTTGATGGTCAGTTCCTCATAGGTGACATACGAGGGGGGAATGAGGCGGTAGCTGATGTAGGGATCGATGCTGTCGGGCGACACATAGATGTCGAAGGGCTTGAAGCGCGTCCAAGAGTCGTTCTGCTTCGTGTAGACCTCTACCTTGATGGCATTACCCTTGGCTGCTTCGGCCAGTTGCCGCCACTCGTCGGCATCGGGCTGTATCTTGGGGCCTCCACAGACGATCTCCTCTTCGCCGGCCGTCAGACGGGCTACTACATCATCGGCGTTGCCGTCGATCTGGAACGTTAGCGGCGCGATGTTGATGGGTACGGTGACGTTGGTATAGTCGGGATAGATCGTCGGCAGTTCGTCCTTCTCCCAGAAGTTCTGTGGTATCTTGTTTCCGCAGCCCGCCAGCATCGTGGCCAGGGCGGTGAATATAAACAGTCTTTTCATATCAATAATAGGTGATGTCTTTTAAGAAGAAGTATTCGAAATAGTAGGTCGTGCCGAAATAGTTGTACAGGTATAGCCTGTTGCTTTCATTGGGCGACTTCTTGTATTGCTGCATCAGTTTCATAAAGGAGCCGAGACTCTCCTTGACGCCCGGCTCGAGTTCCCACTCGTCAAGTCCTTGCTGATGTTGCATGTTGGCAAAGAGCCAGGCAGCCTCCTGGAAGATGCGAGGCGGCATCTTGTCTTCGCCGTGCAGTTTCACGTATTGTTCGAACCGGGGCCAGAAGAGATCGGGATTTCTGGTCCACATGGCGGCCAGGACGGCCTGCTCCTGGAATTGTAGGTCGTCGGCATCCTGCATGGCCAGGTTGTTCATCAGGAACCTCTCCACAAAGCCTTCCACCGCATCCAGATGGTCGGTGTAGTGCATCATGTGGGTGATGGGGCCCGTTTCCGGGTCTTTGGCCAGCTGTTGCGCATCGTTGAGCAAGGTCTCCATGTGATCGGCCCAGTCGCCGTAATAGCTTGTTTGGCGGAGGATGTCGAGGAATTTCCTGGCAGCCTGCGTCTCCTTGTTGAAGATGGCGCAACGGGCCATACATTTCAGTTGTTCCACGTTCCAGCCGTATTCCACGCCTTCCTCCATGCACAGACGGTGGCACTCGTTGATGGTACCATACTGATAGAGCATCATGCGGCCTGCGACGTGAAACATCGCGACGGGCAGCGGTGAGTTGGATTTCTTCGATCCTTTGGGGAATTTGTACATGTCATTGCATTGTCGCCCCAACCGGCTCAGCGCCAGGTTGTGCATCATCACGATAGCCCGGGTGGGTTCGCTGTCTTGCTTCGTGCCTTCCTCTATCACACCTTCCCAGTCGGCCTGCTCCACACAGCGCTGCATCCTCAGTTCGTGATGGAAGTTGGCATCTTTGTACCAGAAATGATAGACGCAACCGGCGATGATGACGAAAGAGGCGATAGGTATGAGATAAGAGGTGAGAGGAATGCCCTTGGTTTTGGTGGTTTTCTGTTCTGGACGCTCTGCCCGATAGGTGACAGCCATCAGCAGGAAACAGACGGCCAGCGCATAGTATGGGATATAGAATGTGGGGTGGGTCTCATAAACCTCAAAGACGGGAATGGCAGTCCGCCAGATGTCAATGATGTTGGTCGCGGAGAAGACAAAGCGATAATATAGCAATGGGAAGAGAATGACGCTCAGCAAGGCGACAGCGCCCAATAGGATGCGAGAGGAATGGCGCCAGACCAATACGCCCATCAGCACAACGGCAGCCAGCGCATAGACGCCCATCAGCGGATAGCCCACGATGGTCACCAGTATGATGAAGGCTGCGCGCATCCACTTGTTCTCCGGCAGACTGCGGAACGCCCAAAGCAGGGCGATTGCTGCCGTCGTACCGATCGTTGCCACATAGAAGTAGCCCGGCAGTTTCATAAAGTAGATCCAGTAGCCCAGATCCATATTGGCTATCAACAGGATGGCTACGGGAATCAGCGTCGCCACGAGCCATTTGTCTGGGATGTTGAACGTACGCTTCGTCAGCCACATTAGCAGCAGCCACCAGCCGCAGAGCAGAATCATGCCTACCCAGGGATAAAAGAAGTGCTGGGTGAAGTAGGCCGCCAGATAGGAGAGCATACCGCCCGGCACCGCCATCATCTGATGGAAGAACAATGACGTATGAAGGAAAACATTATGCTGCTGAACCTTCCAAAGTAGGTCGGCTTCATAGAAAAGCATCACTGAGGCTACCACAGTCAGGGTCGCCAGCCAGAGGACTAAAGGTGTAAGTCTTTTCATCATCAGTTTGTTATGAGATGGTTTCGGGTGGCAAAGATACGAAAAAAAGAGGGCAGAACAAAATATATTCGAGATTTTTTGTACCTTTGCACCGTGAACGCGACAAAAACGATGAAGAAGATTACCGAACAGCCCTCTCGCTACGACCATCTGGAGCAGATGACGGTCGCAGAGTTGTTACAGCACATCAACGACGAAGATGCGCAGGTGGCGGAGGCTGTGCGTCAGGCGATGCCGCAGATACAGGCGCTGGTGGAGGCCGTCGAGCCGAAGATGAAACGCGGTGGCAGGCTCTTCTATGTCGGCGCAGGTACCAGCGGACGTTTGGGCGTGCTCGATGCCAGTGAACTGCCTCCCACCTTCGGCATTTCCGAAGATTGGGTGGTGGGCATCATCGCTGGTGGCGATGAGGCCCTGCGCCATGCGGTGGAGAAGGCTGAGGATGATGAAGAGCAGGGTTGGAGCGATATATTGACCTATGATCCTGACGCAGAGGATTGTGTCATCGGCATCGCGGCTTCCGGCACGACTCCCTACGTCGTCGGAGCCGTCAAAAGAGCTAAAGAGAACGGTCTGCTAACAGGTTGCATTACCAGCAATCCTGATACCCCTTTGGCTGAGGCTGCCGACTATCCCATCGAGACCATCGTGGGGCCGGAGTTCGTCACAGGCTCCAGCCGTATGAAGAGCGGAACGGCCCAGAAGATGGTGCTCAATATGATTTCCACGACGCTGATGATCCGCATGGGGCGTGTCGAGGGCAACCGGATGGTGAAGATGCAGCTGACGAATGCCAAACTGGTGGATCGTGGCACGCGGATGATCCGTGAGTCGTTAGGTCTTTCCTACGACGAGGCCCGCCAGCTTCTGCTCGATGCAGGTAGTGTGGATCGGGTACTGAAAACGCAGAAATAACTCTTACTTTCCCATTGTTGAAAGAACCAGATCAATCTCCTGATAAGTGACTTCGGGCGGGCAGAGGCTCTTGATGGCTGTTTTGCCCTCGCCGGTGCCAATCATCCTGACGACTTTGAGGATGGCATCCTGATGGGCTGGGGGAACGAGTTCGGAGAGGGTTATCTCGCCCGTGGGGATGAAACGGGCCAGATGGCTGATGATGGTGCCGACGGTCAGAGCACGCTCTTTCGCGATTTCATCGGGCTTTTGGCCTTGTTTGTATAGTTCGTAGGTCACCTCCCACGTCTTGGGCTTCGGTTCCTTCTTCGGCTTAGGCTCTTTGGGGGCCTTGGGCTTTTTCTTCTTGATGTTGTCCTCGTCGATGGCATCGAGCATCGAATACTGCTTTTCGTGGAGATAGATGCCAATGGAAAAACCTTGCTCGGCAATCCTCGCCAAGAGATAACGGCGTGAGAGGACGGCTTGCTTGGTCTCTAAGAGCGAATCATTGAAACGTGACATCGCCTGCTTGTTGTTGCTCTGGATGGTAGCGGCCAGTTGCAGCGCATTGCCGAAGGTCTTCTGAATAGACTCTTCGAAATAGGCAGCACTGCGCTTTACACGCTCCAGGAACTCTGCTTGGTGCAGTTGTTCCGTAGGCGTCTGACGGATTTTCTGCAACCACTTGTCTGATACCGCCATCGCTTCTGCACTCAGACCCGCCAACACACGTTTATGCAGTTCGGTGATGTCGGTGTAACTGTGATAGAAGAATTCCGTCATCAGTCGCAGCAGATGTTCCTCTTTATAAAAAATATCGCGGAAGTCGAAGAGTTCGAGCAACAGTTGCCGATAGTATTCCTCTTTCAGTTGTGGCAGTTGGCGGATGCTCTTCTGTGCCTCTTCCTCCTGATGGTCGATATAGTTCTCCACGCGTTCGTCGGAGATGATGGCGTGGGCCTCGATGGGAGCAGAAAGCACCATTCCATCGAGCGTACGGCAACGGCTGAGGGCGACATAAACCTGCCCTGGGGCAAAAGAGAGGTTGGCGTCGATGATGGCGTGATCGAAGGTGAGACCCTGACTTTTGTGGATAGTGATAGCCCACGCCAGTCGCAGGGGTAGTTGGCGGAACTTGCCTTGCACCTTGGTCTCTATCTCACGCGTCTCAGGGTTCAGCTGATACTGCGCATTCTCCCATTCCAACGGCTCCACTTCTATCGCCTCGCTGTCGTCAGGACAAAGCACGCAGACACGACTGTCGCTGATTTCAACGATTTCACCAATACGTCCATTGAAATAGCGATGCTCTCCCGTGGGGTCGTTCTTCACGAACATCACCTGTGCGCCTTGTTTCAGCGTCAGTTGTTCGCTCGTGGGGTAGGAATACTCAGGGAAGTTGCCCTCGATCTTTGCCTGAAAGGTGTAACTGCGGCCAGGCAGTTTCATGAGTTCATGCTCGTTGTAACTGTCTGCTAGATGGTTGTGAGTGGTCAGACGGATATAGCCCTCGCCGGGCTTGGGGATGAAGGCGGGCTTACACCTATTATTTAATAAGGTGATGTCCTCGGCCGTTGGGTGCGCCTCGCGGATGTGGTTGAGTACATCGATAAACGTATCGTCCTCCTGACGATAGACCTTTTCCAATTGTATCGTGACGTATTCAATCTGCTGCAGGGCCTTCGAGCCGAAGAAGTAAGGCGTGTCGTAATAGGGCTTGAGCAGCGCTTCGTCTTCTGCCGTCACCACAGGCGTCAGTTGTTGCAGGTCGCCAATCATCAGCAGTTGCACGCCGCCAAAGGGCTTATACCTGTCGCGGAATCGTCTGAGTACGGAGTCGATGGCATCGAGCAGGTCGCTCCTTACCATTGAGATTTCATCGATGATCAGCAGGTCGAGCGATGCGATGATACGACGTTTCTCCTTGCCGAAGTCGAATTTGCTCTTGATGCGGGCGTTTGGCACAAAGGGGGTAAAAGGCAGTTGGAAGAACGAGTGGATGGTTACACCGCCTGCATTGATGGCAGCCACACCCGTTGGCGCTACAACGATCGAACGTTTCTTACTCTGTTCTACGACGGTCTTCAGGAAGGTGGTCTTTCCCGTTCCGGCCTTACCGGTGAGGAAGATACTGCGTCCTGTGTGTTCCACAAAATCCCACGCCTCTCGCAAAGCCTGGTTCTCTTCTCTTGTCTGGATCTTTTCCATAGTTCGTTTAGTGTTAAAAGGGTTTATATCATTTTGCTATTTCTTTTTCTCGGATGCAAATTTACGAAGAATATCCGAAACGGCCAAATAATAGAAGGAAAAAAGACATTTTAGCGATAATCTGTGGCGAGTTTCAATTATTTGTTGTACTTTTGCACGCATGATGGAAAGGAACAAAGAAATTTATAAGGTAACGCTTGTTGGTGGCGCAGTGAATGTGGTGCTTCTGCTCTTCAAGTTCGTGGCGGGCATCGTGGGTCATAGTGCTGCGATGGTGGCTGATGCTGTTCACTCGCTGTCCGACTTTGTGACGGATGTCATCGTCTTGGCGTTCGTCCATATCAGCGGCAAGCCTCAGGATAAGTCGCACGACTATGGTCACGGTAAGTATGAGACGCTGGCGATGACGTTAATAGGTGTGGCACTGCTGACGGTGGCGATAGGAATCCTTTATAATGGAGCGACAAAGATTGTGGCTTGGTTGGAGGGTGAACAGTTGCAGGCACCAGGACTGTTGGCGCTGTGGGCGGCCTTGTTGTCGATTGTCTTGAAAGAGGCCGTCTATCATTACTCGATGGTGAAGGCCCGTCAGTTGCAGTCGCAGGCTGTCGAAGCGAACGCCTGGCATCATCGCAGCGACGCCTTATCTTCCATAGGAACGGCCATTGGTATCGGTGGTGCCATCTTCTTTGGCCAGCGCTGGACGGTGCTCGACCCTCTGGCCTCTGTCGTTGTGGGTGCGTTTATCGTGAAGGTGGCTGTCGATCTGTTGCGAAACGGTATTGGTGACCTGATGGAACAGTCGTTGCCTGATGCCGTAGAAGAGGAAATCCTGCAATTAGTGGCATCGCTGCCTGGAATAGTCGAGCCGCACGACCTGCGAACCCGTCGGATAGGCAATCACTATGCCATCGAACTGCATATCCTGATGGACGGCGACATCAGTCTACGCCAAGCCCACGACAAGGCCTCGGAGGTGGAGGATCTGTTGCGAGACCACTATGGCGAGGAAACCCACATTGCCGTGCATGTCGAACCGAAATAAGTGGTATTTGTTTCCCCTCCTAAGTTAGGAGGGGTTAGGGGTGGTCTGAAGAAGCGCTAATGAATTCCCTAACCCGTTGAACGTATTCTTCGCGATAGTCGGCATATGATCTGGCATGTTCCGTACCCTTGGTAATCCAAATCTCTTTCTCGCCTTGCTTGGCTTCGTAGAGCGGATGAACCATCTCAGAGGGAACGAACGTATCATTGTCGCCGTGAATGAAGAGCATAGGGTAGGGGCACTTCCCGACTTGCTTGATGGGTGATGCCTCACCAAAGCTCCAGCCATATTTGATCTTGCAAAGCAATGAGGTGGCGTATAGGAGTGGAAAGTCTGACAGCCCGAACAGCTCTTTCAGTTCATAACTGAATTCATCCCACGCGCTGGTATAGCCGCAATCCTCGATGAAACGGATGTTTTTCACACACTCAGGCATCTTCTCACCAGATACGCACATCGTTGTAGCGGCCCCCATCGATACACCATGAATGACAAAGTCGTTGGTTCCAAACAGTTCCGAGGCGACAGTCATCCAATGGAGCACATCCTTTCTGTCTTTCCAGCCCATCTGGACGGCATCGCCTTCGCTGAGGCCGTGGGCATGAAGATCAGGCATCAGCACGTTGTAGCCCGCCAGTTCATAGATCCGGGCAATCATCATAAACTTGATGGCAGTATCGCGCCAGCCGTGTACGACAATCGCCACGGGACAACTCCTTCTCTCCAGACTCCTTACTCCTGACTCCTGCCGTATAAAATACCCGTGATGCCTTTCGCCTGTGGGCATCATAATAAAGGTATCGCGCAAGGCTCCGCGCTGGTTGAGGCTGTCGAGCCAAGGCCTTACTTCTGGGTTTCTTTCCACCAACTGCCTGAAACAGGCTGCCGTATCCGTCCGTTCCGCATCAGGAGCCAGCGCATACTCTATCATATAGAAACTCCCTCCGATGGTAGCCACCACCAGAACCGCCACAAAAATAGCCGCAACAATAACAATCCCTTTCTTCATAATTTCTCTATTTCGCTGCAAAATTACAACATTCTGGGCAAAAGAAAGTAAATAGACCTAAAAAACAGTTCAAAACGATACCACTTTCATAATTATTTCTTACCTTTGCACGTTGAACAGATAACATTCTCAGCGTATGAAACAACGGTATGCAGTAGTGGTACTCTTTGTACTGATAACGGCATCGAGTATGGTCAGCCTGACGAGTTACAAGGCTACTGAACAATTGGTGACTGCCGATATGAATCAGGCGTTGGCCAAGGCCTTGGATGAACAACAGTCAGATGTCATCAGTGCCGACACCATCCAGGTATTCAACAGTTATCTCAAACTTGAGGCACTAAAGGGTAATGCTGTCTTAGCGGTAGATACCAAGAAAGGCTTCCGTCCCCGTCCACAAGTATCGACAGCCACGATTCTCTCACTCTCTGACCAGCGTCCTTCGATGATTCTATGGTCGATGGTGCTTTTGTGGAGCCTGTTCTGCCTGTATCAGCATAGGCGGCTGTCAGCATTAGGACTTTATGGCGGCTTGGCGCTGCAAGATGGGCGGTTCATCAATGCCAAAGGCTGCGAAGTAAAACTTACCCCGATGCAGCAGCAACTGATGGAGATGCTGTGGCAGTCACCCTCGCATCAGTTGTCGAAAGCAGAGATATGTGATGCCCTCTGGCCCAAGAAACCCGATGCCAGCGAGACACTTTACACGCTTATCCGACGGCTAAAGCCCATCATAGAAGAACATTCCGACCTTAAAATCGAGTCAGACAGGGGTAAGTCATACGGTCTGACTATCAGATAGATAGCTTTCTGTCAGATAATTGTCAGACAAATGTCAGACAGTTTTTGCTATATGTTTACATAATTGTTGTTAGCTTTGCATCCGTTTAATGAAACGTGCAAAGCATTATGCAACAAAAAACATTTAAGAAACTCAACACTTGCATGGCGTGGCTTGTCTTTGCCATTGCCGCTATTGTCTATGGACTGACTGTGGAACCAACGGCCAGTCTGTGGGATTGTCCTGAATTCATTGCGTGTGGCTATAAGTTGGAGATTGGTC
>JAEEGI010004089.1_pt1 | contig 34411 bp, 28 predicted proteins | sample 8958751 | NCBI WGS metagenome assembly JAEEGI01 (sample SAMN16246545, study PRJNA631951) | gut metagenome | biome: gut microbiome; feature: rumen; material: KS-attached | host: Bos | place: Iran: Karaj | collected 2018-10
AGACCCTCATTTTCACCAAAAAACTCATCAATTTCGAAGGTATGTTCCCCACTTTTCACGAGCCATCTGGTCTTGTCGATGATACCAGGTTCACACAAAAGCAGGAGTTTTTTACCATCTTCCAAGGGAATCTCATACTCAAATTCATCACGAGAGAGCCCATTATCAGTGCTGGGACCCTTGATGGTGAGGAAAGCACGGTCATCACGGATACGCACTCGAACAGTCCGTCCCCGTTCACTACAGATATAACCCTGTTGGATATGGCTATGACTGAACGACTCCTGTTTGTAGGAATCGTTCAGTACCAGGAATTTCCGTTCTATCTCCAGTGCCATTACGCCATCATGGAGAAAGTCCAGATCAGATAGATGACGGCGAGGATGATGAGTCCACCGAAAATCCATCCTACAACTTTCTTACCTTTCTCTTCCTGTTTCTTGGCGTAAGCCTCACGCTTTGATTGATTTTTCTTGCTCATAATATTTTAAGTTTTAAAGTTACTCTTCATCCGTTGTAGGGAACTCCATCAGGTAAGCCTTGATGAAATCGTCGATTTTCCCATCCATCACCCCGTCGACATCCGAAGTTTGGTAGTTGGTACGATGGTCTTTCACCCGACGGTCATCGAAGACATACGAGCGGATCTGGGAGCCCCATTCTATCTTCTTCTTGCCAGCCTCTATCTTCGCCTGAGCCTCCAACCGTTTCTTCATGGCACGGTCGTAGAGCTGAGAACGGAGCAGTGCCATGGCACGTTCCTTGTTCTTCGGCTGGTCACGCGTCTCGGTATTCTCGATGAGGATTTCCTCTTCCTCCCCCGTGTCAGGGTCTGTGTACCAATAACGCAGGCGGACACCCGACTCCACCTTATTGACATTCTGACCACCAGCGCCACTGGAGCGGAACGTGTCCCAGGAGAGCTTGGCAGGGTCGACATACACCTCGATGGTATCATCCACCAACGGGGTGACGAAGACGGAGGCGAAGGAAGTCATACGCTTGCCCTGTGCATTGAAAGGAGAGACACGCACCAGACGGTGCACCCCGTTCTCACTCTTCAGGTAGCCATAGGCGAACTCCCCACCCTCTATCTGCATCGTGACACTCTTGATACCAGCCTCGTCACCATCCTGTAAGTTAGAGATGCTGACCTTATAGCCATGAGCCTCTGCCCATCGTTGATACATACGCATGAGCATGGAAGCCCAGTCCTGACTCTCAGTGCCACCCGCACCAGAGTTGATCTTAAGGACACACTCCATCGGGTCCTCCTTCTGACGCAGCATGTTCTTGAGTTCCAGGTTTTCCAGACGTTCGATAGCCACCTGATAATCATGGTCGACCTCCTCCTCCGTCACCATCTCCTCCTTGTAGAAGTCGAAGGCGAGCTGGAGCTCGTCAGCGGCATTACGCACCTCGTTATAGCCGTCAATCCATTTTTTGATGGATTTCACCTTCTTCATCTGCTCCTCGGCACGTTTCTGGTCTTCCCAGAAGTCAGGAGCCTGCGTGCGAAGCTCTTCCTCCTCGAACTCTATCTTCTTCTCGTCAATCTTCAGATAGCGGTACAGTTTCTCCGTCCTATCCAAGACATCCTTCAGTTGGTCTGCTGTAATCATTCTTTATTTTAAATTAGGAATTAGAAATTAGGAATTACTAATTACTAATTACTCATTACTCTTCGTACATCATGTCGATTTGTTCCTTATAGTTCTCATAGAGCACACGACGGCGGATCTTCAGGGTGTTGGTCAACTCACCCTTCTCCATAGAAAGGTGGTGGGGCAACAGGACGAAACGCTTCACCTGCTCATAATGGGCAAGTTGCTGCTGGAGCGTGTCGATACGCTCCTTCATCATCTCGATGATCTGTGGATTGCCACAAAGCTGCTCACGGTCCTCAAACGAGATATTGTGCTCGCGGGCATATTCCTCCAAAAGCGTATAGACAGGGACGATGAGTGCGGAGACAAACTTACGCTGGTCAGCGACGATACATATCTGGTCGATATACTTGTCGACCAACAGTTTCGACTCGATCATCTGCGGTGCGATATACTTGCCGTTGCTGGTCTTGAAGAGATCCTTGATACGCTCCGTCAAGAACAACTCACCATCTTTCAGGTAACCAGCATCCCCTGTCTTGAAATAACCATCCTCTGTAAAGGCAGCCTTCGTCAAGTCCTCACGGTTATAATACCCCGGGGTGATCGTCGGACCCTTCAGGAGAATCTCTCCCTCCTCACTGACTTTGATGTCAATTCCCTCTATCGGCTGACCAACGGACCCTACGGTATAGGGAGCTCCTAAATGGTCGCAGGAGACGGTGGCAAGCGACTCCGTCAAACCATAGCCCACAATCATGTTAATGCCGATGGAATGGACGAATTCTTCCACATGGGCACTGACCGCGGCACCTGCTGTGGGGAAGAAATGCGCATTCTCCAGACCCAGTTCCTTACGAACGAGGGAGAAGACGGTACGGTTCAGCATCTCATACTCCAGATGGAGTGCCATCGGCGGTTTCTTACCGAGGCTCAGATATTCGATGTTATGCTTGCGTCCAACGGCAAGGGCATGCTTGAAGAGTTTACGCTGCATGGTGCTGGCATGGTCTATCTTGTCCATCACACCCATGTACACCTTCTCCCAGAAACGGGGGACACTGGACATACAGGTGGGGTGTGTCTCACGCATCGACTGCTGCACCTCCTGCGGATGGGTGTTCACGATCAGTGTCGCACCTTTCGTCAAGGCGAGGATCGTCCATCCTCTCTCAAAGATATGCGTAAAGGGCAGGAAGTTCATCACACGGTCGTTCTCGTCCACCGGCACACACTTGTTATTCGCTTCCATGGCGGCATGGAACTGTGAGTGTGGCAGGATGACACCCTTGGAATCACCGGTAGTACCACTGGTATAGAGGATATTGGCGATATCATCGAAGGAAGCCTCCTGCTGACGTGCCTCCACCTCCGTCTGACGGGGCAGGTTCTCACCTAATTTCAGGAAATCACTGAAATAAAGTGCATTGGGATCGTGCGAGGAGATATGCACCAACGGGTCGAAGACGATGATACGCTCCAGCGTAGGACAGAGCGACACCACCCTGCGGGCACGGTCGTACTGCTCCTGTTCTCCCACAAACAGATAACGGATCTTCGCATCGTTGATCATGAACTGGATCTGCTGCTCAGAACTGGTGGCATAGAACGGTATCGTGACGGCACGGACACCCCATGCGCCAAAGTCACACTCCAGATACTGCACAGAGTTCTGGGAGAAGACACCAATATTCTCCTGTACCTTCACACCGAGGTTCAACAATGCGTTGCTGACCTGCTTAACGGTCTGTGACACCTGATTCCAAGATAATGACTTCCACTCCTTACCACCGAAATCCTGATAAATCAGCATCTCACGGTCACCATACTTTTTGGCTAAGTCGTGTATCAATACCGACATGTGACTGTTTATCTGCATAAGCAATATATTATTAATTAGGTGCAAAGATACAATATTTTTATCAAAAAAGGTGAAGGATGAAGTTTTTTTCTGTATCTTTGCATACGAAATGGCATACAAGAAATATACAAACGAGGCAACAGCACTGTTGAGTGAACTGATCAGCACACCTTCCGTCAGTAGGGATGAGAAGGCGGCAGCCGACCTGTTACAAAAGCGTATCAAAGCATGGGGGCTCCCCTGCAAGCGTATCGGCAACAACCTAATCGTCGCCCGGCGAATCAGTAAGAAGAAACCTACCTTACTGCTGAACGCCCATATCGACACCGTGAAGCCCGTGGCCACATGGACCCGTGACCCCTTCCAGCCCGTCATAGAGGACGGCAAGTTGTATGGACTAGGTGCCAACGACTGCGGGGGTGGACTCGTCAGTCTGCTGATGGCTTATCGCATCCTCATGAACAAAGACAACCTACCTTATAATATAATATATGTGGCGTCCTGCGAGGAGGAGGTCAGTGGACAGGATGGATTCTCCGCCGTACTACCCCACCTGCCGGCAATTGATGTCGCCATTGTGGGAGAGCCCACTGGTATGCAGCCTGCCATTGCCGAGAAAGGACTGATGGTGATTGACGGCACAGCGCACGGGATAAGCGGTCATGCCGCCCGTAACGAGGGCGTCAATGCCATCAATGAGGTGTTGGACGACCTGCAATGGCTACGTGACTACAAGTTCCGTAAGATCAGTCCGCTGTTGGGAGAGACGAAGGCTACCGTCACTGTGATACATGCCGGTACCCAGCATAATGTCGTCCCCGATAAGGTGGAGTTTGTCATTGATGTCCGCACCAATGAGTATTATCAGAACGAGTACCTGTTTGCTTTCCTGCAGAAACACATGAAGAGTGAGTTGAAGGCACGCTCTTTCCGACTGCATTCATCATCCATTCCAGAGGACCATCCTCTGATCAGGAAATGCAAACGGATGAGGATGAAACCGTTCGGCTCACCCACTTTGTCAGACCAGGCTCTGATGCCTTTCCCCTCTTTCAAATTGGGACCAGGGGAGTCTAGTCGCAGTCACTCTGCCGATGAATTCATCTGTATTGACGAGATTCATCAGGCAATCAATTGTTATGTGAAGTTGATTTCGGGATAACGAGATTCCGGGATTCCTAAATGCCGGGATTCCGAAATGCCGTAATTCCGTGATGCTTTGCATCACCTCCCCAACCAGGACTCTGGATTGAGTTTTGCCGTCTCCCTGCGTAACTGGAACTGGAGGATGTCATCCTGTCCTACCCGTCCTAATGCCTGACGGGTACTGACTTTCTGTCCACGATGTACATTGACAGAGGCAAGGTTACAATAGACGGAGATATAACTGCCATGGCGAACCATCACCACCATGGTACCTCCGAAACTGAATACCGCACTCACCTCACCATCGAAGATGGAACGAGCCTGTGCACCTGCCTGTCCCTTGATGTTAATACCCTTATTATCAAGAGTGACATTATGCAATCCCTCCACGTTATACTGTCCGAAATGACTGACAATACGATAGGGACCAGTTATCGGCATCGGCAAACGACCACGGTTGCTCTCAAAATTACCACTGAGACGACGATCCTCCGAACTCATCGAATAATCAAGTGTCTCCGTGTTCTTCTTAGCCTCAGCAACCTCCTTGGCATGCTCACGAGCCTCTGTCTCCGCACGACGCTCTGCGGCAAGACGGGCAGCCTCAGCCTCCTTCGCCTGACGCTCAGCCTCCTCACGGGCTTTCTTATTACGGGCGGCACGTGCCTCAGCCTTCGCCTTCTCCTCACGAGCCTTGGCTTCCGCGATACGACGGGCATTCTCCCTTGCCGCTGCTTCTGCCGCTGCTTTCTTACGGGCAAGCTCAGCAGCACGCTTCTTAGCAGCCTCTGCCTCCGCTTTCCTCTTCGCCTCTGCAGCAGCACGGGCTTTCTGGCGTGCCACCTCCTCAGCGATCAAACGGTCGATCTGTGCGTTCAAAGCAGCATCTTTCTTCTTCTGCTGGGCGATGACATTCTGAATCTCCTTCTGTTGTTTCTGCAAGCCAGACACCACATTCTTCTGTTCCGTCTGCTTACCTTCCAGCGAACGACGCTCACTCTCACCACGTCTCAAGAGCTGGTTCTTGTTATCACGGGCGGCGAGAAGCTCCACCTGCTTGGCATTGACCTCAGCTTGTTTCACCTTCACATCCTCACCCTGGGAACGCTGATAGGAGGCATACTCTCTCATAAAGCGTATACGGCGGAACATCTGGGTGAAACTGCTGGCACTGAAGACAAACATCAGTTTACTCTGTAGCGACTGGTTACGATGCATATAACGCATCGACTTGACATATCTCTGCTTACAGTCCTCCAGCTCTTTCCTCAGGACATCCAGCTCGGTATTGAGGAGTTCTATCTCAACATCTAACGAAGAGAGGTCTTTACGAATGGTATCTATCGTGCGGCGCTTGTTGGCGATCTCCGTATTGAGCATCAGCAAGTTCTCCAGACGCTTCTTGACGTCACGCTCATTGGAACGTAACTTCTGCTCCTGCTCCTTGATCTGCTGCTGTAGCTTCTGCCGCTGGTCCTGAAGACTCTGTACGGAGACAGGCTGGGAAGACGATTTCTTTGTCGTCTTCTTCCCAGTCGTCTTTTTCGTAGTAGTCTTCTTTGTCGTCTTCTTGACAACGGTCGTCTTGCCCTTACTCTTTGCCGTCGTACGCTTCTGTTGGGCATACGGACTCAAGGCAAAGCCTAAAAGCAGCAAAATGATACCTATTCGCCTCATCTATATTTACAGCGCCATAAAGCGACGAAGAATCTCGTCTACAGATACTTCACGATATTTGCCAGAAATCTCTGTACGGGTCTCCCACTCCTCATCATTACCCAGGTAGTTGAGGGTCATACCCATCTTGACAGCTTTTCCTGGAGTATTGAACAGGATGTTATGGGTGAAGGGGAACTGCTTTTTGCCATTGGCACGGAAATCCTCATAGTCCCAGTTCAACTGATAGTCACCACGGATCTTATCCTCATACATGATGTTCGCCATCTTGATAAGCGCACCATCTTTGTCAGCCAGCCAACGATAGGAGAGCTTACCGTTCTCCATGGAGATGATAGCGTCCTCACCGATGAGGTCTGTCTCATAGTTATTCAGCAACTCATCTGTCACCTTCGATTTTCCTGGCTGGAAGAGCTCGTTCCAGAACAAGGACTGGAGGGAATAGAAATTCAAGCCGCTGTTACGCATGAAGTCCAGCTGGTTATAGTTTGCCTTGATGAACTGTTTGTTGATACGGTCCATAATCAGGACGTAATCCTTTGTGAACTCCAGGCGTCCAGCCTCTACGAAGCCGAAAGCCATCAGCTGTAGACGGATCACGTCATCACGCTTCATCTTCAGGTTACCTGTCAGTGTCAACTGCTGATTACCCACCTCTACGGAGAACTTCACCTTAGAAGTGATGAATTTAGCATACTGAGCATTGTCATTAACTTTCTGCAAGAACTGCTGAGCCTTCATGGTCGTAGGCGTCGTAGTCTTAGTCTCTTTCACAGCTTTTTTCTGTGTGCCGCAAGCTACCAGCATCAGTGGAAGTGCCAAGGCGGCAATTTTCAAAATACGAGATGGTTTCATTCTTTTAAGTATTTTTTGAGTTTTATCTTTCGTGTTAATATCTGTCGTCTGTCCTCACTACCCGGCTCCGGTTTGGGTGAAGCTTTGGCAAGTGCCTGCTGCCAATAGGCGAGTGCCCGTTCATGGTCACCAGTATGGTAGTAAATATCTCCCGCATGCTCCAGCAGGACCGCTGACGAGTCAGAGTCACACTGCAGAGTCTGGTCGATATAGATCTTCGCCTCCGCATAACGTCCTTCCTTGAAGAGTATCCAGGCATAGGTGTCGAGATAGGTGGCATTCTTCGGTTCTGCCTTGATGGCACGGTATGACATCTGCTCGGCTTTATCCAGATGAAGCTCTTTCTCACTAAGGTAATACGCATAATTGTTCAGACAACCATAATTGTCGTCTTTCCATGTCAGACAAGAGTCATAGGCGGCGAAAGCCTCCTTGTCAAGTCCTTTCTGGTGGAGGATATCACCCATCACCGCATAGAAATCGCTGACAATCTCCGTATCACTCTGCTGGTTGATGACGCTGATACCATTTTGGAAGGCGTCCAGCGCATCATCCAATTGCTCCTGCTTGTAATATGCGATACCTTGATAGTAATAAAACGCCATTTCATCAGGATTATACTGGCGGGCATCTTTACAAAGGGAGATGATACGGTCCATATTCTCTGCCTGCCAAGCGTAGCTGACTAGTTGCAGACGGGCTGCGGCATTATCAGGAGCCACTTGCAACACCTGTTCCAAGACCCTGCTGATAGAATCGTTAGGCATCTTCTTGAGGTTCATATAGGTCGCACAGAGGATAGCGACATCCGCGTCCATCTGCGGCTGTTCCAACATCCTGCGGAAGAGATAGAGGACTCTGGTAGAGTCACCACCCTCCTGCTCGCTCTGTCCGATTTCCTGACGCATGAGCAGGATCCGGTCTTGCGAGGTGATGTTCTTACTCAGCAGCACCTTCTCGGTCAAGGCATCAGCCTTGTCGGGATCACCCTCGTCTTTCTCATAGGCAAGTAATGCCATGAGTGCATTACGGTTCTCCGGTTCTATCCTAAGGATATCGTCATAAATCTCCAGCGCTTTCTTCTTCTGACCGTTGACAAACAGTGTGTTGGCATATAGTCCGCGATAGTTCTGGTCGTTAGGATACTGGTCGGCAAGATTTTTCATTTCCGCGATGGCGGCTTTCTTGTTGCCGAGTTGGGTGTAGAAATTACTTTTCGCATAAGAGAGCCGCTCACTCTTCCCTTCTATCGTCTCTAATTTGGCAAGGGTCTTGATGGCAGCCTCATATTCATGCTGCTCCTCATAAAGCTGGACGAGAATGCCCAACACGTCATCCCTGTCACGATGCTGGTCATAGAGACGTTCCAGGACCTGTACCGCCTGGTCATATTGACGAAGGTTGATATAAGCGTTCGCCAGCGTCTCCTGATAAGTGGAGTTCATCGGCTCCAAAGCGGCAGCTTTCTCTATACATGCCATGGCACGCTCTTTCTGTTTCAAGGCGCCATAGTACTGGCTTAAATAATAGTAGGCTTCCGATTTCATGGAGTCAATCTCCACACAACGGCGCAGCAAGTCAAAGGCAGCATCATTATTTCCCTTGGCACGCTCACAGATCGCCTCCAGGAAGAAGGCGTCATAGCGACGGCTCTGACTGACGGTCTGTGCGACCCCAGACAGTCCTGTCGTCAATACCAAGAGGAATATGACACCTGCTCTTTTCACTTCAAATGCTGTATTTATTTAACACCAGTATGTCCATAACCACCCTCACCACGCTCTGTCTGGTCCAGTTCCTCGACCACGACAAAATCAGCTTGCTCATGACGGGCTATCACCATTTGTGCGATTCTTTCGCCATCGTTGATGACAAAGTCCTCTTGCGAGAGGTTGATCAGCAACACCCCCACCTCACCACGATAATCCGCGTCAATCGTTCCAGGAGAATTCAATACCGTCAGACCATGCTTCAAGGCGAGACCGCTACGAGGGCGGACCTGTGCCTCATACCCCTCTGGCAGAGCGATATGCAAACCTGTAGGTATCAGACGGCGCTCCATGGGACGGAGGGTAATGGGAGCCTCAATATTCGCACGGAGGTCCATGCCAGCACTCTGTGGAGTGGCATAAGCGGGCAATTGCTGGTGCCCTTTATTGACAACTTTTACCTGAATCATTTCAAAATGTTGCTTATTATAAAGTGCAAAATTAGTCATTTCTCTCCAAATAGCCATATTTTTATATAAAAAATATCGGTTTTTAATAAAAAAACACTACTTTTGCACGATGATGGATTGGAATAAACTCATATCAAACAAACGACTAGGACAAGAATTCCGGCACTCGAAACCACATGACGACCGTACGGAGTTCAAGCGTGACTATGACCGGTTGATTTTCTCGGCTCCCTTTCGCCGGCTGCAAAATAAGACACAGGTGTTCCCCTTGCCCGGCAGTATCTTTGTACACAACAGACTGACGCACTCCTTGGAGGTTGCCAGTGTGGGTATGTCGTTGGGTAATGACGTGATGCAACGTATCATCAAGGAGAGACGTCCGGCATTAAAGGACACGATGTTTGAGCAAATCGGACAGATCGTGAGTACGGCTTGTCTTGCCCATGACTTAGGGAATCCTCCTTTCGGACACAGTGGTGAGAAAGCCATACAGACTTTCTTCACAGAAGGACCTGGCAGTTTCTTGAAAGAGGAGGTCAGTCCTGCCTTCTGGGACGACATCACTCATTTTGAGGGCAACGCTAATGCTTTCCGCTTGCTCACCCATCAGTTCAAGGGCAGGCGGCCTGGTGGTTTTGTGATGACCTACAGCACCCTGGCAAGCATCGTAAAATATCCTTTCGCATCATCCGCTCCCAGTAAGAAGGGAAAGTTCGGATTCTTCTGCTCCGAACAGGAATACTATCAGAGAATTGCCGATGAAATGGGAATTATTCGCATCTCCAAAGAAGGAGAGCCCCTACGTTATGTGCGCCATCCATTAGTCTATCTGGTAGAGGCAGCGGATGATATCTGTTATGAGATCATGGACATTGAGGATGCTCACAAGCTGAAGATCCTGTCTTATGAGGAGACGGAAAGACTGTTACTCAGCTTTTTCAGTGATGAGGAAAAAGCCAGCATCAAAGGACGCATCCAAGAGGAGGGTGTCCTTGACCCCAACGAAATGGTGGTCTATATGCGGGCATGTGTCATCGGAAAACTAGAAAACGAGTGTGTCAACGCCTTTATAGAACATGAGGAGGACATCTTGGCAGGGACTTTTGAAGGTAGTCTTATTGAGCATGTCAGCGACACCCAGGCCCGTGCCTATCAACATTGTGCGGAGGTCTCCCTAGAGCGCATCTATCGCAGTCGTCCTGTGTTAGACGTGGAATTGTCTGGTTATAAGATTATGGACACCCTGCTGGAGCAGATGATAGAAGCGGTGACCCATCCCGGACGTTTCTACTCCCAGCAACTGATCGGACGAGTCTCTGGTCAGTATGACATCCATGCCAAGGACCTGGAGACACGTATCATGGCTGTGATAGACTATATCGCAGGTATGACAGATGTCTATGCGCTGGATGTTTACCAAAAGATGAACGGTATCTCGCTACCTATCGTATAAATATCAGTCTTTCTCCTTATAGATCACCTTATTGGCTCCCGATGTGATCTCCAACTCATCACGATGCTCATGGATATAGGAGTCAATATGACGTTTGCGCTTCTCCTCGAAGATCTCATCGATAGCAATCAGGATACCCGTCTCCTCGACGTCGCCGAAACCATAATTGATTGCTGTCCCGAAGAGTTTCATGGTAGGAGAGAGACCCATATAGGCGTTCACCAACGGGGGGATATTATAACCTAGCTTTCGGATCTCACGATTCAGGATACGATAGTCCTCTTTGAAAGAATTCATACAGAAAAGTTGTTCCAACACCGCTTCATCAGTCTCTATTTTCAACGGTTTCATCGGAATAATCAACTTTTCCTTGTCATCAAAATATTTCTTGAGGAAATAGAGAATCATATCACGACCCTTACGGATATAGGAAGGGTACATCGTCATCTTACCAAAGTAGTAGCGTACATTAGGACGAATGACCGTGATGGCACCCAGTCCGTCCCATAAATTATCAAGGGCAAACAGGCTCTTGGCACCCATCCTGGATGACTGATAGGGCAATGACACGAAGGAACGACCCAGTTCTGCCGTATAGGGAGCATACTCCTTGATAAACTTCTCCGAGAAATGGAACATATGACTGGTGGCGAGAATGGGCTGACCTTTGTCGTCATATTCCCAGTCTGTTCCCAACAGGTAGCGATAGCCTCCGATAATCTCCTCAGCCTCAGGATTCCATACGATCAATTGTTTATAGCAATTCTCACAAAGGTCGAATTCATCGAGATCCACATCCTTGCCAGTACCACCCCCAGCCTCACGGAAGACGATCTCACGAAGACGCCCAATCTCCTTGAGGACATTGGGGGCATTATGCGCTGTAACCACATAAATCTGGTTGTTGCTCTTATTGGTCAGACGCAGCTGCTTGTCTGGTGTCAACTCACTCTTAAGCAGCTCTTTGTCGATCGGCTGGATGATTTCCTGTTCCATTGTTGTTGGTTGTTTTATAGTTCGTAGACTTTGTCCTGTACATATTTCGCCCATTCCAACGGAGTCTTGCTTTTATCAAAAGTCTGCCAGGGGATGGGTTTTCCTATCTTCACCTCAAAGGTTTTTCCCACATTCTTATACATCTCGTCGACCAGATAAAGCATCGCCAGGTTGAATGGCAGGAACCTGTCAGAGAAACGAGCAAGACGATAGAAGAAGTTGGAGTTCTGACCACTAAAGTGGATAGGCACTATATCACGCTGATATTCGACGCTTTTAACGATAAATGTCTTTGACCAGGGGATGTCACGTATCGTTCCGTCAGACTGCTTACGGGAACAGATTCCCGCAGGGTACATCAACATATGGTTGTCGCTCTCGAAACCAGCCTTCACCATCGCTGGGAAGTTACGACTCTGGTGCCCCGTCTTGTTGATGGGAATACATAACGGGGCAAGACCCGGGAGGTTCATCAACAAGTCGTTGACGAGGTAACGGAAACGACTGTCATAATGACGTCCGATAATAGCTCCTAAGGCGACTCCGTCCTCCCCTCCTAACGGATGGTTAGAGACAAAAGTGTAGTGCCTGCCGTCGTTCTTGTCAGGAAGATTCTCCTTCCCCTCAATCTTGAGGGTCATCTGAAGATATTCCACGCAGGCCTCCAACCACTCCGTTCCTTTTTTGTCACGACTTCTCCAAAGGAAGTCATTCACCTCATCCTGGTGTATCGTACGCTTAAGCCAAGATACGAGAAAACCGGGAATCCATTTTGCCTTGGACCCCATCTTACTCTTGAGAATCTGATCAATATCGATTGTCTTCTCTGTGATCTGCTCCATTTCTCTCTAAGTCTACTAACCGTTTGCAAAAGTAACAATTTAGTTTGAGAAAAATGCACTTTTTAGAAAAAATGTGCAAATAATTTCCGAATTTTATGCCAAGGGCTCCCATCCCCCCATTCCGATACCTCCTATGGGGGTATTCCAGTATCTGGAATCACCTGTACCAGATATGGGGACAAGTCATACCGGCTATCGGGAAAAGTCGTTCCAGGTATCGGGAAAAAACGGGGGAGACTTGAGAAAAATCCCCCACCATGTATAGTAATTGCTAAATCACTGATTATCAATTAGATAATATTTCTTAATTAAATTTTAAAAATTATTCACTAAAATAATGTGGGGAATTGTGGGGGATTGTGGAGGAAAATGATTAATTTTGCAACCGATATATCAATAATATAGAAGTACGCATGCGATTTTTAGGTAATATTGAAGCCAAAATTGACGCCAAGGGACGTGCCTTCCTACCAGCCTCTTTCCGCAAGATCCTGCAGGCTGGTGGAGAAGAAGGACTTGTGCTTCGCAAAGATGTCTTCCAATCGTGTCTGGTGCTCTATCCCGAATCCGTATGGAACGAACAGATGGACACCATGCGTCAGCGGTTGAACAGATGGAACAAGCAGCAGCAACAAGTATTCCGTCAGTTCGTCAGTGAGGTGGAGCTCATCACCCTCGACGGCAACGGTCGTTTCCTGATACCCAAGCGTTACCAGCGTCTTGCCGCCATCGAGCAGGATATCAAGTTCGTAGGCATGGGGGACACCATTGAGATATGGGGTCTCAAGAAAGCAGAGGAGCAGCAGATGTCTGCCGACGACTTCAGCAACGCCTTGGAGGAGCTGATGGCTGTCGAATGAGAAAAGAACGAGAAGAGAATGGTCAGAACAGCAGAGACATATCACGTACCAGTACTCCTTCAGGAGAGTATCGACGGGCTTGACATCAAGTCCGGCGGTATTTATGTGGATGTCACTTTCGGAGGTGGCGGTCATAGTCGTGAGATCCTCTCGCGACTTGGTGCCAAAGGACATCTCTACAGTTTCGACCAAGATGCGGACGCGGAGAAGAACATCATCAACGACAACCGTTTCACCTTCGTACGCAGTAATTTCAGATACCTGCGCAACTGGATGCAGTATTATCAGGTAGAGCAGATCGACGGTTTGCTGGCAGACCTCGGGGTGTCCTCCCATCATTTCGACGATGAGACCAGGGGATTCTCTTTCCGGTTCGACGCCCCCCTCGACATGCGTATGAACAAACGGGCTGGCAAGACCGCCGCGGATATCGTCAACGAGTACGATGAAGGAAAGCTGGCTGACGTCTTCTACCTCTATGGAGAGATGAAGAACTCACGTCGCATAGCCAATGCCATCACGACATACAGACAGCAGAAGCGCATGGAGACCACCGCTGACCTTATCGCAGCCACAGAGAAACTGATGCGTACAGAGAAGGAGAAGAAAGACCTCGCCAGACTGTTTCAGGCTTTGCGCATAGAGGTCAACCATGAGATGGACGCACTACGGGACATGCTGAGCGCGGCAAGTCTCCTCCTGAGAAAAGGAGGGCGGCTGAGTGTCATCACCTACCACTCCCTGGAAGACCGTATCGTGAAGAATGTCATGAAGGCAGGTAATGCGGAGGGGAAGATAGAACAGGATTTTTTCGGACATATATACAGTCCTTTCCGTCTCGTCAACAACAAGGTGATCACTCCTATAGAAAGCGAACTACAGAACAACCCACGAAGCAGGAGCGCGAAGCTCCGTATCGCTGAAAAGATATAACAGGCACATGGACAAAAAAGAAGAACAAGAGCTCAACAATGTCGAAGATGTTGTCGAAATAGACAAGGACATTCTCCAAGAAGAGGAGGACGACAAGAAGGCACTGCAGGAAACCATCAAGAAAATCAAGGAGACAGCCAGCGAGGAAGACCCCAGACCTTCCCAGCAAGTCAATCTCCGCACGATACTTGGTGGAGACATCCTTACTGCGGAGATGGTTCGCTCGCAGATATGGCTGTTCGTCCTGATCGTCGCCTTTACCATCGTCTACGTGGCTTTCCGCTATCAGTGCCAGCAGGATATGCAGACCATTGACAAGTTGGAGACACAGCTGAAAGACGCCAAGAACAAGGCTCTTGCCGCCTCCAGCACCCTCACGGAGAAATGTCGTGAGAGTCATGTGCTCGATATACTGAAACAAAACAAGGACTCGCTGTTGCATATCGCTGACCAGCCTCCTTATATCATACAACTACCAGAATAAGAAAACCGTCATGAGTAAATTCGACAATGATAAAGTAATGCCGCGCTACATGTTTATCGCAGTAGTGCTCACAATTGTTGGTATTGCCGTCATCGGCAAAGCCTTCTATATCATGACGGCCAAGAAACAATACTGGACGGACGTGGCTGACCGTCTCAAGCGTGACAGTGTCAGTGTGAAACCCAAACGAGGTAATATCCTTAGTTGCGACGGACAGTTGATGGCAAGCTCCATCCCAGAGTACAAGATCTATATGGACTTCAAAGCCGGCGGGGAGGAGAAAGACTCTATCTGGCAGGAGAAAGTGGACTCCATCTGTATGGGACTGCATGAGATCTTCCCACAGAAGAGTGCCGAGGAGTTTAAGAAGCACTTGGAGGAGGGACACGAGAAGATGTCACAGCACTGGCCTATCTGGCCCCGACGTATCGACTACAACACCTACACAGAGGTGAAGCAGTTACCCCTTTTCCGTCTTCCTAAATATAAGAGTGGTTTCCACGAGGAGGAATATAACGCACGACGCCGGCCCTTCGGTTCTTTGGGAGAGCGTACCATCGGGTCTATGTTTGGTGCCAAGGACAGTGCCAAGCAAGGACTGGAACTCGCTTACGACTCCACCCTGCGTGGTACACCAGGCCTGACCAACCGTCGTAAGATCCTGAACAAATACATGAATATCCCTGTCACCCTGCCTGTTGACGGCTGTGACATCGTGACCACCATAGATGTCAACATGCAAGACCTTGCGGAACGTGCTGTCATAGAGGAGCTGAAACTCATCGGCGGCGACCTTGGCGTTGCCATCCTCATGGAAGTGGAGACGGGTGATATCAAGGCTATCGTCAACATGACACGCTGTCCTGACGGTGAGTATCGTGAGGTGAAGAACAATGCTGTCGCTGACCTTCGCGAGCCAGGCTCCGTCTTCAAGACCGCCTCTATCCTCGTAGCACTTGACGACGGGGTCGTTGACACCACCTATCGTGTGGAGACAGGATGCGGTATCTGGAACATGCACGGTCGTGACATGAAAGACCACAACTGGCGTCGCGGGGGTTATGGGAACATCTCCCTGCCACGAATTCTGGAAGTCAGTTCCAACATTGGTGTCAGCCGTATCATCGACGAGAAATATGGAGGTAAGCCCGAGAAGTTCATCGAGGGTATTTACCGGACAGGACTGGCAGCAGACCTCAAGCTCCCTATCAAGGGATACGCACGTCCCCATATCCGTATGCCAGAGAAGGACAAATACGGGCACTGGACCAACTGGAGCAAGACGGCTCTTCCTTGGATGTCTATTGGTTATGAGACACAGATTCCACCGATTTCAACGGTAACATTCTATAACGCGATCGCCAATGACGGTATCATGATGAGACCCCGTTTCGTCAAGAGTGTGATGAAAGACGGAAAGGTGATCGCCGAGTTCCCGCCAGAGAAAGTGATGGAACGGAGAATTGCCAAGCCGCAGACCATCAAGACCATGCAGACCATCCTGGAACATGTTGTCAGTCAGGGACTTGGCAGGAAAGCCGGCTCACGGATGTTCAAGGTGGCAGGAAAGACAGGTACGGCACAGATTGCGGAAGGTGGCGGCTATAAGACAGGTATCGTGAAATACTGGTTGTCATTTGCCGGTTACTTCCCTGCTGATAACCCACGCTATACCTGTATCGTATGTTTGAAGAAATCCGGTCTTCCCGCCTCTGGTGGTGGTATGAGCGGTGTTGTATTCCACCATATCTCAGAAGGTGTCATGGCACGGAACCTGAAACTGGATGTGAAAGACGCCCACGACAGTTCCTCCGTTGGGATTCCAGATGTCAAGAGTGGTAATATCCTGGATGCCAACTATGTCCTGAGATACCTGGATATCAAGACCAATCAGTCGTGGTCTGGCTCCTATGCTAACGGCAACCCCATCTGGGGAAAGGCAGAGCGGCAGTCTGACCTCATTGCCCTGCAACAAGTACAGATCGACAAGAACACGGTTCCGGATGTTACAGGTATGGGGGCGAGAGACGCCGTCTACCTTTTGGAGAGTCTGGGTCTGAAAGTGAAACTGCATGGCAGGGGCAAGGTCAAGAGCCAGAGTTACAGTGCCGGTAAACAGATTACAGCAGGCAGTGAGTGTGTTTTGAACTTAGAATAATAAATAATAAGGAAGGTATCATGAAATTAAGTGAGCTACTTAAATACGTCAAACCGGTCAGTATCATCGGTGATGAGCAAATAGACATCACCGGTGTCAATATTGATTCCCGCAAAATCGAGAAGGGACATCTGTTTGTGGCGATGAAAGGCACCCAGACAGACGGTCATAAGTTTATCCCCAAAGCCCTGGAGCTCGGTGCCTCAGCAATATTATGCGAGGACCTTCCCGCTGAGAAGGCAGAAGGTGTCACCTACGTGCAGGTCGCCTCTACGGAGAGTGCCGTAGGACCTGTTGCCACCGTCTTCTTCGGCGAGCCCTCCCAGAAGCTGAGACTGGTCGGTGTCACTGGTACCAATGGTAAGACGACGATAGCCACCTTATTATATAATATGTTCCGCAAATTCGGACATAAATGCGGACTGCTCTCCACCGTCTGCAACTATATCGAGGACGAGGCGATTCCCGCAGACCATACGACACCCGATCCTATCGAGCTGAACCGTCTGTTAGGCAGAATGGTTGACGCAGGATGTGAGTATGCCTTCATGGAGTGCTCCAGTCACGCTATTGCCCAGCAACGTATTGGAGGACTGAAGTTTACGGGAGGACTCTTCACCAATCTGACACGTGACCATCTGGATTACCACAAGACCTTCGAGAACTACCGTGACGCCAAGAAAGCGTTTTTCGACAGTCTTCCCAAGGACGCCTTTGCCATTACCAATGCCGACGACAAGAACGGCAGCGTGATGGTCCAGAACTGCAAGGCGAACGTGAAGACCTACTCCACCCGTTCGATGGCAGATTTCCGTGCCCGCATCATCGAGTGTCATTTTGAGGGTATGTACCTAGAGATAGACGGAAGAGAGGTCGGTGTACAGTTTATTGGCAAGTTCAATGTCAGCAACCTGCTCGCCGTCTATGGCGCGGCTGTCATGTTAGGAAAGAAACCCGAGGACATCCTGCTGGTATTAAGCACCCTCAAGAGTGTGGCAGGTCGTCTGGAGCCCATCCGCTCTAAGGAAGGAGTCACTGCCATTGTCGACTATGCCCATACTCCTGACGCATTAGAGAATGTGCTCAATGCCATCCACGAGGTACTGGACGGGAAAGGCGGACAGGTCATTACTGTCTGTGGCGCAGGCGGCAACAGAGACAAGGGCAAGCGTCCCCTGATGGCACAGGAGGCAGCAAAGCAGAGTGACCGTGTCATCATCACCAGTGACAATCCCCGTTTTGAAGAGCCCCAGGACATCATCAACGACATGCTGGCTGGTCTCAGCGCACAACAGATGAAGAATACCCTCAGTATCACTGACCGCAAAGAAGCCATCCGCACAGCATGTATGATGGCGCAGAAAGGGGATGTCATCCTCATTGCGGGAAAAGGTCATGAGGACTATCAGGAGATCAAGGGCGTCAAGCATCATTTTGACGACCGTGAGATCGTGCGTGAGATCTTCGGCGTGGCTCAATAGTAAATAGTAAATGGTCAAATTGTAATAAAGAATATGTTATACTATCTGTTCCGATTCTTAGAGCAATTCAACATCCCAGGCTCGCATATCTGGTCATATATCTCCTTCCGTGCCCTGCTGGCGCTCATCCTCTCGCTGATGATCTCGGCATGGTTTGGAGAGCGTTTCATCAAATGGATGAAGCGTCGTAACATCTCTGAGACCGCTCGTGATGCCAGCATAGACCCCTTTGGCGTGGAGAAGAAGGGTGTCCCGACGATGGGAGGTATCATCATCATCGTCTCTATCCTTGTCCCCGTCCTCCTGTTAGGTCGTATGCGAAACATCTACCTGTTGCTGATGATTATCACCACCGTGTGGCTGGGATTCTTAGGATTCATGGATGACTATATCAAGATCTTCAAGAAGAACAAAGAGGGTCTCAAAGGAAAATACAAGATTATCGGACAGGTGTCCATCGGCTTCATTGTCGGTCTGACCCTATGGCTCAGTCCTGATGCCGTCGTCCGTGAGAATATCACCGTGCCCCAGAAGAGTCAGCAGGAGGTCGTTGTCAAGCACAAGGCGGAGTATGTGAAATCTCTCCAGACGACCATCCCATTCATCAAGAACCACAATCTGAATTACTCAGATGTCATGTCGTTCTGTGGGAAATACAAGGTGGCGGCAGGATGGGTCTTGTTCGTCCTCATGACCATTTTCGTGGTCACTGCCGTCAGCAACGGTGCCAACCTGAATGACGGCATGGACGGTATGTGTGCGGGAAACTCCGCCATCATCGGATTTGCCCTGCTGGTCTTCGCGTATGTCAGCAGCCATATTGTCTATGCTGCCTATTTCGACATCATGTATATCCCCGGCTCCCAAGAACTGGTTGTCTTCCTCAGTGCCTTCATCGGTGCGATGATTGGTTTCCTTTGGTACAACGCCTATCCCGCACAAGTGTTCATGGGAGACACCGGTTCCCTGACGATTGGCGGTATCATCGGTGTCTGTGCCGTCATTGTCCATAAAGAGCTCCTGCTCCCTATCCTTTGCGGAATCTTCTTCATCGAGAGTCTGAGTGTCATCATACAGACCCAGTGGTTCAAGATACAGAAGCGCAAGGGCAAGCGCGTGAGAGTCTTCCGCGCCACCCCTATCCACGATACTTTCCGCAGGTTAGACTCACAACTTGACCAGACCAGTACGTATATCCTGAAAGGATGGCCCCATCGTCCCTTCCATGAGTCGAAGATCACCATCCGTTTCTGGATCACGACCATCATATTAGTAGCAATAACGATTATAACACTGAAAGTAAGATGAGCAGAATCGTCATATTAGGAGCAGGAGAGAGCGGAGCAGGTGCCGCCGTCCTCGCCAAGAAAGAAGGCTTCGACGTATTTGTCAGTGACATGTCGAAGATTAACGAGAAATACAAGAAATTGATGGACTCCCACGATATCGAGTGGGAGGAGGGACAGCACACGGAGGAAAAAATCCTCAATGCCGACGAGATCATCAAGAGTCCCGGCATCCCCGATACGGCTCCCATGATTGTGAAGATCAAGGAGAAGGGCATCCATATCATCAGCGAGATAGAGTTCGCCGGTCGCTATACCCGTTCCAAGATGGTCTGCATCACAGGGTCTAACGGTAAGACGACGACCACCAGTCTGATCTACCATATCTTCAAGGAGGCGGGATATGACGCGGGACTTGCCGGGAACATCGGTAACTCCCTTGCCCTTCAGGTGGCGGAAGACCCGCATGAATACTATATCATCGAGCTCAGCTCGTTCCAGTTGGACAATATGTACGACTTCCGTGCGAATATCGCCATCCTGCTGAATATCACACCCGACCATCTCGACCGTTATGATTTCTGCATGCAGAATTACGTGGACGCCAAGATGCGCATCATCCAGAACCAGACACCCGATGACGCCTTCATCTATTGGAATGACGACCCCATCATCAAGAAGGAGCTGGAGAAATACCATATCCAAGCCATCCAGTATCCCTTCTCCGAGCTGAAGGAGAAAGGCAGTATCGGTTATATCGAGGAAGGACAGTATACGATTGAGCAACCCGAGCCTTTCAATATGGAGCAGGAGTCACTCAGTCTGACGGGCAAGCATAATATCTACAACTCCCTTGCCGCCGGTATCGCCACCAATATCGCAGGTATCAAGAAAGAGGTGATCCGTAAGTCACTTAGCGACTTCCCTGGTGTGGAGCATCGCCTGGAGAAAGTATGTACGGTACGTGGTGTCCAGTATATCAACGACTCCAAAGCCACGAATGTGGACGCCTGCTGGTATGCCCTGGAGTCGATGAAGACCAAGACCATCCTCATTATCGGAGGCAAGGACAAAGGCAACGACTACGACCCCATCAAGCCACTGGTCAAGGAGAAATGTGCCGGACTGGTCTATCTGGGTGCCGACAACCAGAAGCTGCATGACAATTTCGACGGGATGGGTATTCCTGTCAGGGACACCCACTCTATGAAGGAGTGCGTGGAGGCATGCTACGAGCTTGCCGAGCCGGGCATGACCGTCCTGCTGAGTCCCTGTTGCGCGTCCTTCGACCTCTTCAAGAATATGGAGGACCGTGGTGAGCAGTTCAAAGAATTAGCAAGAAATCTATAGATATGAACAAGAAGATAGGCAATATTTTCAAGGGAGACAAGGTCGTCTGGATGGTGTTCTTCTTCCTTTGTATGATCAGTATCGTGGAGGTGTTCTCCGCCTCCAGTAACCTGACCTACAAAAGCCAGAACTACATCGGACCTATCGTCTATCACGCAGGGACCATCGCCTTTGGTGTCCTCGTCGCTGTCATCACACTGAATATCCCATGCCGGTTCTTCAAGCTGATGACACCCTTCCTGTTGCTTATCACCGCGATAACACTGCTATGGGTACTGGTAGGCGGTCAGACCATCAATGGCGCCAACCGTGTCATCTCCCTGCTGGGATTCACCTTCCAGCCCTCTGAGATAGCGAAGGGAACCATCGTGCTGGCGACGGCACAGATCCTCAGCGCCATGCAACGGGAGAACGGTGCCGACAAGAAGGCTTTCAAATGGATCCTGTGGATCACCATCCCCACGTGTTTCCTGATCGGTCTGGAGAACCTCTCCACGGCAGCCCTGCTCTTCATGGTGGTCATCCTCATGATGTTCATAGGACTCGTGCCTTTCAGACAGCTCGGCAAACTGGTCGGTATCCTGCTTTTCTTCGTCATCCTCGGTATCTCCATGGTCATGCTGGTCGGTCACGACACCACCGGACAGGAAGAGGAGATCGCCAAGACCGAGCAGACAGACCAGCCTAAGAAAAAGAGCAAGCTGGAGAAGCTGCTCCACCGTGCCGACACGTGGAAGGGTCGTATCCTCAAGTTCGGCAAGGATGATGTCACCCCACAGGAGTACGACCTCGACAAAGACGCACAGGTGGCACATGCCAATATCGCCATCGTATCGAGTAACATCATCGGCAAGGGACCCGGACAGTCTGTGGAGCGAGACTTCTTGTCACAGGCGTTCTCCGACTTCATCTATGCCATCGTCATCGAGGAGTTAGGTATCCTGGGAGCCTTCGCCGTCGCCTTCCTGTATATCGTCCTGCTCTACCGTGCGGCACGAATAGCGAGTCATTGTGAGAACAACTTCCCCGCCTTCCTGGTGATGGGTCTTGCCCTCCTCCTCGTCGTACAGGCAGCCTTCAACATGATGGTGGCTGTAGGACTGGCTCCTGTGACGGGTCAGCCTCTCCCGCTGATCTCGAAAGGTGGTACCTCCACCATCATCAACTGCGCCTATATCGGTGCTATCCTGAGTATCAGTCGTTCGGCGAAGATGAAGAAAGAGCCCGGTGAGGAAAAAAATATCGGGTAACATTCGTTCATAAGAAATTAAATTCGTAATTTTGTAGGGTCTATATATAATAAGGTATATGAAAGAAGAGTTAAGGGTTATCATCAGTGGTGGCGGAACAGGCGGGCATATCTTCCCAGCCATCTCTATCGCCAACGCTATCAAGGAGTTACGTCCTGATGCCAAGATCCTTTTTGTGGGAGCCTTAGGTCGTATGGAGATGCAGCGCGTTCCTGCTGCCGGCTACCAGATCAAAGGCTTGCCGATCTGTGGTTTCGACCGTAAGAACCTCCTCAAGAATATCTATGTGCTCTTCAAGATATGGAAGAGCCAGCGGATGGCGAAGAAGATCATCAAGGACTTCCAGCCGCAGGTGGCAGTGGGTGTCGGTGGCTATGCCAGTGGTCCCACCCTTAACAAAGCAGCCTCGATGGGTATCCCCTGTCTGATACAGGAACAGAACTCCTATGCGGGCGTCACCAATAAGCTGTTGGCGAAGAAAGCCGCTAAGATCTGTGTCGCCTATGACGGTATGGAGCGTTTCTTCCCTGCCGACAAGATCATCAAGACAGGCAACCCCGTCCGTCAGTCACTGCTGGAGACCACCATCTCCCACGAGGATGCCGTCCGCTCCTTCGGACTCAAACCCGACAAGAAGACCATCCTGCTGGTAGGAGGCAGTCTGGGAGCCCGTACCATCAACGAGAGTGTCCTTCAGCACCTCGACGTGGTGAAGAAAGGCGACGTACAGTTTATCTGGCAGACAGGTAAGTACTACCACAAGCAGATCATGGACCGCCTGACGCACGAAGACCACCTTAACGACCTCGTCATCCACGACTTCATCAGCGATATGGGTGTGGCTTACAAAGCCGCCGACCTGGTCATCAGCCGTGCGGGAGCCAGCAGCATCTCCGAGTTCTGCCTGATAGGCAAGCCCGTCATCCTGGTACCGAGTCCTAATGTCGCCGAAGACCACCAGACGAAGAACGCCATGGCACTGGTGAACGTGGACGCCGCCCTTTATGTGAAAGACAGCGAGGCACCCGCCCAGCTGTTGCCGACGGCTGTCGCCACCGTCAACGACCCGCAGAAACTAGAGTCCTTGAAAGAGAACATCCTCAAACTGGCACTGCCCGACTCTGCAGAGATCATCGCCAAAGAGGTTATCAGATTAGCGAACAATGGAGAATAAAGATATCAAAGCCGTCTATTTCGTAGGTGCCGGTGGCATTGGAATGAGTGCCATCGCCCGTTATTTCATCCACCGTGGACTCGTCGTCGCCGGTTATGACAAGACCCCGAGCGACCTCACCAGGCAGTTGGAGAAAGAGGGGATGCTGATTCATTATGAGGAGTGTGTCGACAAGATTCCCGAGGCATGTAAGCAACCCGCCTCCTGTCTCGTCATCTACACCCCTGCCATCCCTGCCGAGCACCAGGAGCTGCGGTATTTCCGGGAGAACGGTTTTGAGATACAGAAACGCGCCCAGGTGCTGGGCACGCTGACCCGTCAGCATAAGGGACTGTGTGTCGCCGGTACCCATGGCAAGACCACTACCTCCACGATGTGCGCCCATATCATGCACCAGAGTCATCTCGACTGCAACGCCTTCTTAGGGGGTATCTCGAAGAACTACGGTACCAACTATATCCTCTCCGCCTCCGACTATGTGGTGATCGAGGCTGATGAGTTCGACCGCTCCTTCCACTGGCTGCGCCCCTGGATGTCCGTCATCACGGCGACAGACCCGGACCACCTGGATATCTACGGCACGAAAGAGGCTTACCTGGAGAGCTTCCGTCATTATACAGAGCTCATCCAACCGGGTGGCGCCCTCATCATCCATCGTGACCTGGAGATGCGGGAACAGCTGCAGGAGGGTGTCCGCCGCTATGACTACGCGCTCCACGAGGGCGACTTCCATGCGGAGAATATCCGTATCGAGGACGGCGAGATCTCCTTCGACTTCATCTCCCCCATCGAGCGTGTGAGGGGTATCGAACTGGGACAGCCCGTCCCCATCAATATCGAGAACGGCATCGCCGCCATGGCAATGGCACAGCTGGCTGGCTGTACCGCCGACGAGCTACGGGAGGGTATGAGGACCTTCGGGGGTGTCGACCGCCGCTTCGACTTCAAGTTGAAGAACGACCGTATCGTGTTCCTCAGCGACTATGCCCACCACCCGCAGGAGATCTACCAGAGTGCCAAGAGCATCCGTGAGCTCTACCGCCACCGTAAGATCACCGCGATCTTCCAGCCTCATCTGTATACCCGCACCCGTGACTTCTACAAAGACTTCGCCGATGCGCTGAGCCAGCTTGATGAGGTCATCCTCACAGAGATCTATCCCGCTCGTGAGCTCCCCATCGAGGGAGTGACCTCCGAGCTGATCTATAACAACCTGCGACCGGGTATCGAGAAACAGATCATCCGCAAGGAGGATGTCCTCGACCTCGTCAGGAGCCGTGACTTCGACGTGCTGATCGTACTGGGTGCCGGCGACCTCGACAACCAGGTGCCGCAGATCACGGAGATTTTGAAGAACAAATAAGAACAACCAATAAGGACACCGTATGACACTCAACTGGAAGAAATCATTCTTCATCCTTGCGGATATTGCCCTGGGCGCCTACCTGCTGCTCGCCATGACGGCTTTCAACGAGCCCGACGAGCAGAAGTTCGTATGCACCGAGGTCGATATCAACATCATGGACGGACAGGATGACGGCTTCCTGGGGAAGACAGAGATCCGCGACCAGCTCAAGAAGGCGAAGATGTGGCCGCAGGGTCAGCCGATGAAGGAGATCAATATCCGTAAGATGGAGGAGTGCATCAGCAAGAACCCCTTCGTCGACTCTGTGGAGTGTTACAAGACACAGGGTGGCAAGGTGAAGGTGAACCTCACCCAGCGCCTCCCCGTCTTCCGTGTGAAGGCAGACAATGGTGACGACTATTACGTGGACGCACAGGGTGGTATCATGCCGAACACCCATTATGCCAGCAACCAGCCCGTGGCTACCGGTCATATCAGCCGTTCCTTCGCCCAGAAGCGGTTGTCACGCATCGGCAACCATATCATGCACCATGAGTTCTGGAACAGTGTCGTCGAACAGGTCAACGTCCTTGACGACGGTACGATAGAGATGGTGCCGCGCATCGGCGACCATATCGTATACCTCGGTGCGCCCATCGATATCCCCCAGAAGCTCGACCGCCTGGAGAAGTTCTACCGCTACGGGCTGAGCATGGCGGGGTGGAACAAGTACTCCTATATCAGTCTGGAGTTCGACAACCAGATTATCTGTAAGAGAAAAAGGAAATAAAAGAAAAAATAAAATATAGTATTAAGATGCAAAAAGAGTTTATCGTTGCTATCGAACTAGGGTCATCCAAGATGACTGGTATCGCAGGTAAGAAGAACCTCGACGGCAGCATCCAGGTGCTCGCCGTGGTCAGGGAGGACTCCTCGTCCTTCATCCGCAAGGGTTATGTGTATAACATCGACAAGACTGCCCAATGCCTGGCGACCATCGTCAGTAAGTTGGAGAAACAGCTGAAGACCTCCATCACACAGGTGTATGTGGGTGTCGGAGGACAGTCTATCCGCTCCATTCGTAACGTCATCACCAAGGAACTGCCTGCCGACACGGTCGTCACCCAGGACATGGTCATTGAGCTGATGGATGCCAACCGTAACATGAAATACCCCGACCAGGAGATCCTCGACGCCGCCGTCCAGGAGTATAAGGTGGACTCCCAGCTGCAACTCGACCCCGTGGGTATCCAGTGCAGCCATATCGAGGGTAACTTCCTGAATATCCTGCAGCGTAAGGCGTTCTACAAGAACCTCAACATGTGTTTCGAGGCTGCCAATATCAACGTGGCGGAGATGTACCTCGCACCACTCGCCCTTGCCGACAGCGTCCTCACAGAGACGGAGAAGCGCTCCGGCTGTGCCCTCGTCGACCTCGGTGCCGACACGACGACGGTGAGTGTCTACTCGAAGAACGTGCTGCGCCACCTCGCCGTCATCCCCCTGGGTGGCAATAATATCACGAAGGATATCGCCTCCCTGCAGATGGAGGAGCATGACGCGGAGAAGATGAAGCTGAAATACGCCTCCGCCTATACCGACAATAACGAGATCGACAATAACATGAAATACTCCATCGACCTCGACCGTCAGGTGGAGTGCCGTAAGTTCGTCGAGATCGTCGAGGGACGCCTCGAGGAGATCATCGCCAACGTGTGGTGCCAGGTCCCTGAGGAGCTCTGCGACAAACTGCTGGGCGGTATCATCCTCACCGGTGGCGGCTCTAACATGAAGGAGATCGAGAAGGCGTTCTCCAACTACACCCATATCGACAAGATCCGTACGGCGAAGTTCGTCACACAGACCATCGTCTCCAACAGTCCTGAGATAACGGCGAAGGACGGTAGGATGAATACCGTGCTGGGACTGCTGGCGAAGGGTGACCTCAACTGTGCCGGACAGGAGATCGACCCCAACGGCGACCTCTTCAAGCAACAGCAGGTCGTGGAGACCCCCGTCGACCAGCGCAGGGCACGCCAGGGCTTCGAGACACCAGCCGGTGTGGTACGTACCGTCGAGGAGAAGCGTAAGGCAGAGGAGGAGGCTCAGCGCAAGCGTGAGGAAGAGGAGCGCATCGCCCGTGAGAAGGCGGAGGAAGAGGCTCGCCTCGAGGCTGAGGAGCGTCGCCAGAACAGTTTCTGGAACAAGGCGCTGAAAGGTCTCAGGAAATTCGGAGAGAATATTGTCAAGGAAGAGGATTAATAAAAAAAGAATAGATATATGGATAATGTATTACTGGATTTCGGTGCACCCGAAAAGGAGAACAGCATCATCAAGGTGATTGGTGTTGGTGGTGGTGGCGGCAATGCCGTCAACCATATGTATCGAGAGGGAATCCATGACGTGACCTTCGTACTCTGTAATACCGACAACCAGGCACTGAACGACTCCCCCGTGCCCGTGCATCTGCAACTGGGTAAGGAGGGACTGGGCGCCGGTAACAAGCCGGAGCGTGCCCGTGCCGCTGCCGAGGAGAGCATCGAGGATATCAAGGCGATGCTGAAGGACGGCACCCGTATGACATTCATCACCGCCGGTATGGGTGGTGGCACAGGAACAGGTGCCGCCCCTGTCATTGCCCGCATCTCGAAGGAGATGGGCATCCTGACAGTAGGTATCGTCACCATCCCCTTCCGTTTCGAGGGCGACCGTAAGATAGACCAGGCGCTGGACGGTGTCGAGGAGATGTCCAAGCACGTCGACGCCCTGTTGGTCATCAATAACGAGCGTCTGCGTGAGATCTACCCCGACCTGTCGGTGCTCGACGCCTTCGGCAAGGCTGACGACACCCTGTCGGTAGCCGCCAAGTCTATCGCGGAGATCATCACGGTACACGGACTCATCAACCTCGACTTCAACGATGTGAAGACGGTGTTGAAGGACGGTGGTGTCGCCATCATGTCCACCGGCTATGGTGAGGGCGAGGGACGTGTGAAGAAGGCTATTGACGACGCCCTGAACTCCCCGTTGCTCAACGACAATGACGTGTTCAACTCCAAGAAGATCCTGCTGAGCATCTCCTTCGCGGGAGGTAAGGACGGCAAGGACTCGCTGATGATGGAGGAGATGAACGATGTCAATGAGTTCATGGCGAAATTCGGTGACTTCGAGATCAAATGGGGTCTCGCCACCGACCCCGAGCTGGGTAAGAAGGTGAAGGTGACCATCCTCGCCACCGGTTTCGGTATCGAGAATGTCGACGGCATGAACGGACACCTGAAGCGTCACACGCAGGAGGAGGCGACACGCCTCGCCGAGCAACAGGAGCGTGAGGCAGAGCGCCAGGACCGTCGTAACCGTTACTATGGCAGCGAGGGCAGCACGAAGCGTTACAAGCGCCGCCCCCATATCTATGTGTTCCGTCCCGACGAGCTGGATAATGACGATGTCATCTCCGCCGTGGAACAGACACCGACCTACAAGCGCACGAAGGAGGTGCTGGACAGCATCTACTCACAGGCGAACGGCGACACCACACAGGCTGCTGACAGCCAGCAGGAGCCGCCCGCACAACAGGGACCAATCGTCTTTGCGTGAGCAAAGGCAAATCCTTTTATCATATAATTCTAAATTAGTTATTAAGTCCACAGCTGGTGGAGCACTGCCAGGCTTCTCAAATCAGGGAAGTCTGGCAGATGTAGTTTATAATACCTCATCAGCACGTCGAGGATGCGCCCCCTGTCTTGCTGTGAGAGCTGGAACAGGTGCATCGTGGGATAGTCCATGCGCATCAGCAGGTGGATCATCCTCGCCTCCGCAGGAGCCAGATAGTCCTGGTGCGTCGGCACCGTGGACGTGAAGAGTCCTTCACGAAGGTCGAAGAAGACCCTCTCTAACTCCCCCTGTTTAGGGGGAGTATATGGTCCCTCCCCTGAACAGGGGAGGTCAGGAGGGGTCTCCATATTCGGATAGAACCCCAGGAACCTCGACAGGCGCATGAGGAATGTCAGGTGGAAATTGGCGTAATGCGACGGTGCGGCATCCAGCCACTGCATGGAGTCCATGATATAGTCGAAGAGCTGCTCGTTACGCTGCTCGGAACGGAGGGCGTAATACAGGAACTCAGCGATGAAGAGGGTGATCGACAACTTGGCGGGCGACAGCGGGATGGTGGTGTACGGCACCAGCAGGCGCACGTCATGCAGTTTCTGTAACGCCACACGGGGACGCACGTCACACTCCACCTCCAGTACCGTCATCGGCTGGAAATACTGTTTGCGGAACGGTGACTTCGCCGACTTCGGCAAGGTGACGATGAACGACAGGCGACCCCATGACCGGGTGAACATCTCCACCACCACCTTCTGGTCGCCATACTTCAGCGTATGCAGCACGATTGCATGTGACTTTTCTAACATTGGCTTCAAAATTACACAAAAATCATTGAATAGTAGCATTTTTCATCAAGAAAATTTTGTCAGAAGAAAAAATTGCAGTACCTTTGCACCCGCAAAAAATGGCGACGGTCCCTTCGTCTATCGGTTAGGACGAGAGATTTTCATTCTCTAAAGAGGAGTTCGACTCTCCTAGGGACTACAATTAAATCTGTCATCGGCACAGCCAAGTGCTACCGCAAGGGAAAGGTGGCAGAGGGTGGCAACACCCGCCCAGGGCAGCCTATAGGACGTAAGACCCACAAGCTTTATATTAACAATTAAACAAAAGAAAGAAAAATGGCAAATCACAAGTCATCCCTGAAGAGAATTCGTCAGGAGAAAACAAGAAAAGAGCATAATCACTATTATGCCAAGACCATGCGTAACGCCGTTCGTAAACTGCGTGCCATGACCAACAAGGAAGAGGCTGCCGCTCTCTATCCTAGCGTACAGAAGATGCTGGATAAGCTGGCTAAGACCAACATCATCCACAAGAACAAGGCTGCGAACCTCAAGTCAAGCCTCTGCGCGCACATCAACAGTCTCTAATCCAAAAGAGATAAAAAGAGTCAGATAAACAAAGTTTATCTGGCTTTTTTTTGTTATTTCCCCTTTTTTTCGTATCTTTGCAACCTATAAACGACTATTAAACGAAATGGTAGAAGAACAGAACAAGGAAAGCAATTATTCCGCGAGTAATATCCAGGTGCTCGAGGGACTGGAGGCTGTACGCAAGCGTCCGGCAATGTACATCGGTGACATCAGTGAGAAGGGTCTCCACCACTTGGTGAACGAGACCGTCGACAACTCCATCGACGAGGCGATGGCAGGCTACTGCACCCATATCGAGGTCACCATCAACGAAGACAACTCCATAACGGTATTAGATAACGGACGAGGCATCCCCGTCGACGAGCACGAGAAGATGCACAAGTCCGCCCTTGAGGTCGTCATGACCGTCCTCCATGCCGGTGGTAAGTTCGACAAGGGCTCCTACAAGGTCAGCGGTGGTCTGCACGGCGTGGGTGTCAGCTGTGTCAACGCCCTCTCCACCCACATGCTCTCACAGGTCTATCGTAACGGTCATATCTACCAACAGGAATATGAGAAGGGAAAACCCCTCTATGACGTGAAGATCGTCGGTGACACCGACAAGACAGGTACCCGCCAGCAGTTCTGGCCCGACGGCACCATCTTCACCACCACAGAATACAAATACGACATCATCGCGCGTCGTATGCGTGAGCTCGCCTACCTCAACGCAGGCATCACCATCACGCTCACCGACCTGCGTCCCGACGAGGAGGGCAACCTCCGCCAGCCTGAGGTGTTCCACGCCAAGGAGGGACTGAAGGAGTTCGTGCGCTACGTCGACCGTCACCGCACCCACCTCTTCGACGATGTCATCTACCTGAAGACCGAGAAACAAGGTGTACCCATCGAGGTCGCTGTGATGTACAACACCGACTATAGTGAGAACATCCATTCTTACGTCAATAACATCAACACCATCGAGGGAGGTACCCACCTGACCGGTTTCCGCATGGCACTCACCCGCACGCTGAAGGCGTATGCCGACGCTGACCCCCAGATCTCCAAGCAGATCGAGAAGGCGAAGATAGAGATTGCCGGTGAGGACTTCCGTGAGGGACTCTCCGCCGTCATCAGCATCAAGGTCGCTGAGCCCCAGTTCGAGGGACAGACGAAGACGAAGCTCGGCAACTCCGAGGTCGCCGGTGCCGTCCAGCAGGCTGTGGGAGAGGCGCTCTCCAACTACCTGGAGGAGCACCCGAAGGAGGCGAAGCTCATCTGCGACAAGGTCGTCCTTGCCGCCACCGCCCGTATCGCCGCCCGTAAGGCACGCGAGAGCGTACAGCGTAAGAACCCGATGACCGGAGGCGGTCTGCCCGGCAAACTCGCCGACTGCTCCGAGAAAGACCCGAAGGTCTGCGAGATCTTCCTCGTCGAGGGAGACTCCGCCGGTGGTTCCGCCAAACAAGGACGTGACCGTCATTTCCAGGCTATCCTCCCCTTGCGCGGAAAAATCCTGAACGTGGAGAAGGTACAGTGGCACCGTGTCTTCGAGGCAGAGTCCGTCATGAACATCATCCAGTCCATCGGTGTCCGCTTCGGCGTCGATGGCGAGGGCGACAGAGAGGCGAACATCGACAAGCTGCGCTACGACAAGATCATCATCATGACCGATGCCGACGTCGATGGCTCCCACATCGACACCCTCATCATGACCCTCTTCTACCGCTTCATGCCGCAGGTCATCCAGGGCGGTCACCTGTATATCGCCACCCCGCCCCTTTACAAATGCACCTATAAGAAGAACTCCGAGTACTGCTATACCGACCAGCAGCGTCAGGCGTTCATCGACAAGTACGTGGCAGGCGACGAGAACAACAGCGGTTTCCACACCCAGCGTTACAAAGGTCTTGGAGAGATGAACCCCGAGCAGCTGTGGGAGACCACCATGAATCCCGAGAACCGCCTTTTGAAGCAGGTCACCATCGAGAATGCCGCCCAGGCAGACGAGATCTTCTCCATGCTGATGGGAGACGACGTGGAGCCCCGCCGAGAGTTCATCGAGCAGAACGCCACCTACGCCAACATCGACGCATAAAACAGCCAACACAACTACTTTATATATAAACGAAAATCCCCCTGCCGAGTCACAGACTTTGCAGGGGGAATTTCTTTTGTTCAGCAGGCTCCGTAGCCGCCTTCATATTTCCAAACACCTAACCCTACACCTAAATTTTTATAATCTTTAACGCAAATTCGATGGGGATGAGACAAATATGAAAGGAATTGAGAAAAATTTGAAAATTTGTCTCCATCCTGTTTCGTAACTTTGCAGCATGTTTATAAGAAAAGTGTTGCTAATTATTATCTCTATGTTCTCACTAACTTGTGTATCACAGACTCAAGAAGGATGGGAAGAGGCTTTCCGCCAATGGATAGATGCTGAAGAGACAGAATCTTCAGCTATAGAGAACGTGTATGAGGAATTGTCAGAAATAGCTGACCATCCTATCAATTTGAATCAAGCCAGTCGTGAGGACTTGGAAAAGTTACCCTTTCTGACAGTACAGCAGGTAGAAGAACTCCTGGCATACATACATCGTTATGGGGGTATTCGCTCTAAAGGGGAACTTCAAATGATTTCCTCTTTGGATACGGAGCGGCGCCATTTGCTGAGTAATTTCATCTATATAGGGGAACCGCCCCAAAAAGACAACAAACTGCGATTCGACTCTATCCTTTATCATAGTCGTCATCAGCTATCTGCAACTGTAAAGGTTCCCCTTTATACTAGAAGAGGAGACCGAGACGGATACCTAGGTGCTCGTTATCGTCATTCCATACGTTATCAACTGACATATCATGATCGTGTGAAATTCGGTCTGACTGGGGCACAAGATGCTGGAGAGCCGTTCTTCTCTAATAGAAACAACTGGGGCTATGACCACTATTCCTATTACCTACAACTGAAAGAGCTCGGCAATATTAAGAATCTATGTCTGGGAATGTACAAGGTGCAATTGGGGAAAGGACTTATTATAAATGGTGGATTTTATCTGGGGAAACTGTCCTCACTCCAATCGATGGGTCGTTCCTCAACAACTCTTAAAGCCCACTCTTCACGTTCTGCCAATGATTATCTGCGAGGTGCCGCAGCCACCATCCGTCTTCATCGGAACTGGGATATAACAGCTTTCGCATCCTATCGTTCTTTAGATGCCACATTAAACAAAGACAGTACGGCTCGTACTTTACTCACCAGTAGCTACCATCGCACGCAAACGGAAATGAGTAAAAAGAACAATACCCATGAGACAGACTTAGGAGGCAGTATCAGATGGCGTAAAAAAAGCTACTATGTCAACCTTAATTACCTTTATACCCATCTCGACAGGTTATTACGTCCTGAAAAAGAGAATGCCCCCTATCGACGCTATATCGCTGAGGGAAATGACTTTATGAATTGGAGTCTTGACTATGGCTATACCAACTCCCGTTTCTCTTTATCTGGAGAGGTCGCCCTCAATAAAGAGGGAGCATTGGCAACCATCCATCAATGTAGCTTTCGATTAAAATGTCCTATGACGCTTATGCTACTACACCGATATTATGACAAGCGGTATACAGCACTTCATGCCCAGAGCTTCAGCGAGGGGTCAAATGTACAAAATGAGCATGGGATATATGCAGGATTCATCTGGCAACCCTCCTCCAAATGGACATTGAACGGATATGTTGATTATGCGCATTTCACATGGAAACGATATCAGGTGAGCATGCCTAGTGATGCCTTTGACACGATGATTCTCATGCGTGCCGTATTAACTGACAGGTGGAGAATAGAAGGACGCTATCGCTTTCATTTACGTCAGAAAGATAATTCTCAGAAAACATATATTGTTAACCAAACAGAGCATCTGTCACGACTTCGTGTCAGTTATGAGACTCCCTCTGGACTATCCCTACAAACACAATTTGATGGTATTTCCGTCTCTTTGGAAGGGAAGAATAAAGGATGGATGATAACAGAGCAGATCACCTATCAGTGGCAATGGTTACAGCTCTATGCGAATGCCACCGTCTTTCAGACGGATAACTATGCGAGTCGTCTTTACTTATACGAGCGTCCCTTGCCCTACAATTTCTCATCCATCATGCTCTATGGCAAGGGGATTCGTTATGCTTTTATGACTCGTACAGAGATAGGGAAGCACCTCCTGATGATAGTGAAGTTAGGTGTCACCAATTATTTCGACCGCCAAAAGATTTCCAGTAGCTGGCAGGAGATAAATGGCTCCTCACAAACAGACATAGACATCCACCTCCGCATCACCCTTTAGACGGGGAGTTGGAGGATGAAGCGGGTGCCTCCGACATAGGTGTCGTCGAGACGGAGGTCGCCTCCCATGAGGCGGGCGAGACGGCGGGTGAGGTAAAGACCGAGTCCTAAGCCCTCGCTGAAGGTGCTGAGCTTGGTGAAGAGGGAGAAGATTCGCTCTCTGTCGGC
>JAEEGI010004092.1_pt1 | contig 34402 bp, 27 predicted proteins | sample 8958751 | NCBI WGS metagenome assembly JAEEGI01 (sample SAMN16246545, study PRJNA631951) | gut metagenome | biome: gut microbiome; feature: rumen; material: KS-attached | host: Bos | place: Iran: Karaj | collected 2018-10
GTGTTCGATGCAGGCTACGTGGTGGAGAGCATCAAGCAGACCGTAGACGGTAAGGAGAAGCGATTCCAGAACAAGACGCCCATCAGCTTCATCCTGTCGCCAGCAGGCACCAGTGGAAGCGGCAGTGGCAGCGGCAGCGGCAGCGGTAGCGGCTCAAGCCAAACGCCCACCAACAATGGTGACGAACCAGGTGAAGGAGATTAACGGCGTATGAAGAAGGAGACGTGGAAGGCGATTATCCAGGTAATCGTAAGCATCTTGACCGCAGCTTTGACTGCAATGGGAACGACGTCGTGCATGGGGCACGGACCGTTCTAAGTGAAGAAAAATTGGGCTCACCATTTGGTGGGTCCAATTTTTATTCGTATCTTTTTCGTAAACGAAGAAAATACTCTCGTTCGAAAAAACTCAAATAAATTTGGTTTTTTGCTCACTTATTCGTATCTTTGCAGCACTAATTGTAAGAACCAAAAAACTAATCGATATGGAAAAAAACATCAGCATCGTGATTCGCAACAACGGGACAACCGTAGAGGCTCCTATGGGGAGCACACTGGAGGATATCTACCAACTGTCGGGACTGCATCTGGAATACGGCCCTGTTTCCGCGCGCGTTAATAATAAGGTGGAGGGAATGCACTACCGCGTATACAAGCAGAAAGAGGTGGAGTTTATGGACATCACGTCGGCAAGCGGTCTGCGCGCCTATACGCGGACGCTCTTCTTCATTCTCTGCAAGGCGGCCCACGAGGTGTTTGACGAGCCTGGCGGCAAAGCATGCAAGGTGGTGATCGACATTCCCATCAGCAACGGCTACTATGTAGACCTGCATATAGGACGTCCCGTGACGCCCGACGACGCTGCGATGCTGCGCCAGAAGATGCAGGACATCATCGACGCCGCCATCCCCATACACCGCTACGAGACGACGACGGAGGAGGCCATCAAGATGTTTACCAAGGCGGGCTCGATGTCGAAAGTAAAGCTGCTGCAGAGCACGGGACAGCTCTATACCACCTACTACGACATTGACGGCTATCAGGACTACTACTACGGCTCGCTGCTCACCAATACGGCACAGATATACCTGTTCGGACTGGAATACTACTTCGACGGCCTGCTGCTGCGCATCCCGACGGCCAGCGACCCCTCGAAACTGGGTGCCTTTATCCGGCAGGACAAGATGTTCGGCATCTTCAAGGAACACCACCAATGGCAGGACATCATCGGACTGAGGAACGTGGGCGACCTGAACGACGCCATCAGCAAGGGATACTCGTCGCAGCTGATACAGATATCGGAGGCGCTGCAGGAGAAGAAGATAGCACAGATAGCCGACGAGATAGCACGCACCAAGGGCATCAGGATGGTGCTGATAGCAGGACCGTCGTCGTCGGGCAAGACTACGACATGCAAGCGACTGAGCGTACAGCTGGCCGTCAACGGCATCAGACCCATCGGCATATCGCTCGACGACTACTTCCTGGATCGTGACAAGACGCCACGCGACGAGAAGGGCGACTACGACTTCGAACATCTGCACGCCCTGAACATCCCGCTGCTGAACGAACAGATGAACGCCTTGTTCAGAGGTGAGGAGGTGGAGCTGCCACGCTATAACTTCCAGGAGGGCAGAAGCGAGTGGAGCGGCAAGAAGCTGCAGCTGAAGGGCAAGGAGATACTGGTGGTAGAGGGTATCCACGCGCTGAACCCCGAGCTGACGTCGCAGATTCCCGACGAGCAGATATTCCGCGTCTATGCATCGGCACTGACCACGATCCTGCTCGACTCGCACAACTACGTACCCACTACCGACAACCGGCTGCTGAGACGCATCATCCGCGACAACAAGTATCGGGGCGTGAATGCACGCGAGACGATACGCCGATGGCCCTCGGTAAGGGCGGGTGAGAACAAGTGGATATTCCCGTTCCAGGAGAATGCCGACGCGATGTTCAACTCGGCCATGCTCTTCGAACTGGCCGTTATCAAGCGGCAGGCGGAGCCACTGCTGGAGGAGGTGCCCGAGAACTGCCCTGAATATGCTGAAGCCTACAGGCTGCGCAAATTCCTAAGATACATACGCCCCATCCCCGAGGACCAGATACCGCCAACATCGCTGTTGCGCGAATTCCTGGGAGGCTCGTCGTTCGAGTACTAACAGGGGGAGAGAGGCTGCTGAATGGATAAAACGAAGGGGAGAAACCGTCGTTTTGTCCATTTTTCGATGCTTTGTCCATACTTCATGATTAAAAAAGAGAGAAAAATGAATGGGAATGCGGCATTTTTTTGTATCTTTGCAGAGTAAAAAAAAATAAAAAGCAGTAATATATGGCTCTAACAGCAATCATACAATTCGGCAACAACACCGTCAAACGATACTTCAAGGAGTATCTGGTCACCGACTGCCACATTGTGCACCGCCGGAACTACAACAAGTTCTGTCCCGAGGGCAACGGTGCCTGCGAACGGCTGGAGGTGAGCGTCGTATGTCCAGGCAGAGACGATCTGGACCTGTACAGATGGTACGACATGCAGACTGCCCAGGAGGGACGTATCGTCATCAGCACGGTAGCGGTGAGGGCATCGGACGGTGAGACCGAGCATATCATCAGCTTCGAGAATGCACGGTGTTTCAGTCTGGACGAGAAGTACGACATCAACACATTCAGACGCAGAATAGTCACGCTGTCCATCGAGGCAGAAAACATCAAGGTAGACGATATAGAATTTAAACGCTTCTAAAGAAATGGCAAGACTAAACAGCAACGAACTCAAGGCGCTCATAGTGCCCGAGAACATCCTGACGATGAAGAGCATTCTGCAGGAGCGATGCACCACTGTGGAGCAATTCGAGTATAAATGTACACGCAAGCGTAACAACCTGGGCGAGGCCTACGGACCGACAGAACCCGTAGAGCTGGCATTCACCATCAGGCTGAACAACCCTGCCGACGCCAAGCCCTACTACGAGCGGCTGGCCAGCAACGAGCACTTCATATTCTCGTTCGTATTCAACGCCACCTTCGACGGAGCCACCAACCTGAAGGACTACGACGACGGCATGATATGCGACGGATACGTGGTGTGTGTAGAAGAGAATTACAGCGACGTCAACACGACCGACCAGCGAGGCGCATCGGCATCGGACAAGCAGATGATGCTCTCAGTAAAGCTGCTGCTGCTGAACACGACGTATATCGGTCGGGAGAACAATTTTCAAAGTATATTCATCCATTAATCATCAATAGTTATGGCTAAGATAACTTCACTGATTCTGAAGATTGAGGGTACTAATCCTGATATTATCCTGACGAAGGACAATAAGAAGCAGAGCGTGAAAGTGGGCGACAACACCTACGAGCTGAGCATTCAGGACATGAGTTTCCACAAAAAGATGTATACACCGGGCGAAATCATCGTCGACATGCAGCTGAGTCTGGTATCGAGCACCGAATGGGTAGAAGCTTCAAAGGCCGACCTGGCTACAGTGCTGCTGAACAAGAAGGTGACGCTGATGTACGGCGACATCGAGATCGACGAGAAGGGCGAGGCGACCATCAGCAACGAAAAGACCATCTGCAACGGATACTACATCCACGAGCTGGAGCCCCGATACCAGATGAAGCGCATGTATGTAACGCTGAAGATATACAGCACCGACAAGCAGATGACACTCATCAAAGACTGCAAGACGTGGGTGGCCAAGCGACTGTTCAGGGACATCGTAGAAACCGAGAAGACCAAATACAAGCTGCCCTACAAGAAGGACGAGACGGTGAAGTATGACTACGACAACATCAAGATACTGACAAGCGACGAAGGAAGCCAGGAGGAGATATTCCCCTATCTCGTGCAGTATAACGAGAGCTACTACGACTTCCTGGTGCGCACCTGCAACAGATGGGGCGAATTCCTCTACTTCGAGGACGAGACGCTGAACATAGGCTACAACGAGCCCAACGAGCCGACGAAAATCACCACTTGGGACACGCTGACCTACTGCGACCTGAACGAGGCGCTGCTGTCGGCCGAGGGTATCAGCAACAGCTATGCCGACGACGCAACGCACGATAATGACATACTGAAAAACCCGGTGACAAAAGGAGAATACGACATTCTGAAGGGCGTCATGGGATGCGATTTTGAAGATAAAGGCGGCGACATCTGGCTGACCAAGCTGATTGGCAACCTGCTGTCGAGCGGCAAGAATCTGTTCGACTTCGTGGTGGACAGCACGGTAGACGAAAAAATCGTGCAGGAACAGGCCAAGAAGATAAGCAACGAGAAGAACAAGAATTTCGACGATGAATACTTCAAGAAAACCGATATGGAAGACGTCGTCAAAGGCGGACATTATGGTGAAGAAGACGGCAAACAAATGTTCAACCAGTATGCACTGTATAATCCGGCCATCAATTCGGCAACCTACAAGACCGTCGTGCTGAACGAGCTGGAGACGGCCAAGAATGCAGTATGCATCAACTTCGACACCGCTTATCAGGACCTGAAGCTGGGCGACATCTTCACCATCAAGGAGGGCACAACAAGATATATCGTCGTAGAGGCAGGCACCAAGCAGAACAGCAAACTGGTGATAGAAGACGGTGTCATCAAGACCCAGAGCACGACGACATATTACATCGTGGCTACGGCCAAGAACAACAAACTGTTCTTCCCTACGGTACATCCGAAAGGACATATCCGCACATCGGGTCCGCAACGCGCAATGGTCACAACAGACAGCATGAATGACCCCCAACGCCAAAGCCGCGTCAAGGTGCGCTTCCAATGGCAGGCGAGCGACGAAGAGACACCGTGGCTGGAGTTTACACGTCCGGGCGGCAACAAAGGTACAGGATCGTTCAACCGCCACTACGAGAGTGAAGAGGTGCTGGTAGCCTTTGCCAACGACAATCTGGAACGACCCTACGTAGTCGGTGCGCTGTCTACCCCTTCGACGGAAGCTCCCGCATCGACATACACCAACGACATCGTGCATGTCACACCTGGCGGACAGGCCATCAAGATGAGCGACGGATGGGGAAGCGGATTCTCAGCCTTCGCGGCAAATTTCATGCCGGGATGGAAGCTCGTCACCGGATTCCTGCCAGGATTCAAGATAGACGCTTTGGAAATCGACGAAAAAAAGAGCCCAAGTTTCGAAGGTTACATCGAACTGAGCGACAAGTACGGCATGTACAGCATCAAGGGTAGCACCGACGGACGTAACGTCACCATCAAGTCGCCTTACGGCGATGTGAAGCTCAATGCCTTTACCGGCATCACGATCAGCGCCCCCAACGGCGACGTGAAGATTCAGGGCAAGAACGTGACCATTGAGGCAGGCAACAACCTGACGCTGAACTCGGGTAAGTTTATCAAGGAGAGATTCTTCACCACAGAGTATGGCGCCCCCACAGGTTCCAATTTCCTGCTGGCTGCAGCCGCTGCCATCGAGAAGAAGATAGCATCGACGGTAGGAGGATTTCTCGACTTGAGCATCTTACGTCATGCCACAGAAGTATTAGTGCGCCCAGTGGAAGGCAAACTGACGGTGAAGTCGAACCGATACCTGGCACTAGAGGCCGGCAAGGGCAAGACCGCCTATCCTGTAGACGCTTTCGACAAGCCCTACAACAGCAAGATCAGCCAATGGTACAAGGACAAGATTACGCGCAAGAGAAATGACAATCTGTCGCAGGCATTAGAACGGATAGAAAGCTCGTTCTTCATGTCACGTGCGTTAGCCAACAACTACATTAGCGACTTTGCATCACACTACACGCAGGCAAAGACGGCTTCAAAAGGTCTTGAGGATACGATTACAGGTATGACGGATTTCGCCAACAGTCAAGAACCATGCAACAAAGCTACTGATATCATCAATACGTTGTGGACCAACCCTGATAGCGATGTCAATGCGACCATAGGATTCAAGAACCTCTTAACGAAAGATGCGAACAGCCTCACCGATGCTGACTTGAGAGTAATTTTCCGCACTTATCGCGCTCCGAAGAACGATAATGCCAAGCAGAAAGCCATCAACAACGCGGTTGCCAAGATAACCAAAGACAAGAACACCATCATCAGCAGTGTGACGACACTGGCCAACAGCATTAAAGCAATGAGAGCGCTGACCATCAGGAGCCTTGTGGAAAATAATCTGCAGGAAATGGACGCTGACGCAAAGGCTGTCATCCAGGATATTGTTCCACCAAAGAACTTTGCCGTCAACGACACCACTACGTTCAAGAAATTCCTGGCACCAACCGGCAACAACGTCATTCAGGATGCCCAAAAGAAACTGGCCAGAAAGATGTATGTCGCACTGGTTGACTTCTTCAAGATACCACGCGAGAAGGTGGGAGCTGTCAACGGCATCGGTGGAGCAGTACCAGCAGCACCAGACCCCTATGACGACAACATCGAAGTAGACTGGAACGCTTATGTGGAAAGCATTCAGACGCTGGTCAAGAAAGAGAATACGGCTTGGGCCGACACCGTGCTAGCCTCTATCGTAGACCCAATCGCACAGGGTATCACGGGATTTGCTGACGACATACAGGACTACCTTGCCTTCGGTCCCAACAAGAGCGGCAAGATTCTCTTCTCGGACGGTGGTGCTACGAAGATTCTGAACAAGGATATGGACAAGGCTCACGTCAGGGACCTCGACGATCCGGACCTCATGGAAGGCAAGTCGACAGCTTCGGCTCTGAGAGTAAGGAACATCATGAAGATTTAAACGTATTGAATTATGGCAGACTATATATTTGACGAGTGGAAAAAAGTCTTAGACAACTTCCAGAACAGTGTCTCAAAAGATCTGGCGGAGATACATAAGCAGAAAGATGCCGTACAGCAGATGAAGACCGACATCTTCGACCGACTGGATAGCGGCAGGTATATTACCGACGACGAGCGCATCGTCATCTCGGCACCGGAGATCGTGATAGGCAACGTAGACAAGAGCGGCATGCTGAAAGGCGGCGGCAAAGTCATCATACGCGGCAATGCCATCAACGTAGAGGGTGCCGGCATGGGAGGTACCATCACCCAGCGTGCTCCCGTCATCACCCAGACAGCCGTAGATCCAGGCTCCGACGGAATGGAAGAAGTGGTATACCCCCACTCCAGCATCGTCAGTCAGGCACGAGCCATCACGCTGGAAAGCAACGATGCCAAGGACGTCTTCTCGTGGACACCCGCCACACTCGGCGAGAGCGGTATCCGCATTCATGCCGACAAGAACTTAGACGTAGAAGCCTCGATGGCTGGCGATGGACATAAGGAAAGCGTGGAGTCGCGCATCAACGCCCTCAAAGAAAGAAAAGACTTGCTGAAAAAGACTTCGGACGGTCAGAAGAAGGAGATAGACAAATTCTTCAGCGAGCTGAAGAAGCTGATGGACAAGGAGGAAGAGCTGAACGGCAACAGCCTTCTGACACGCGTCAATATGGTAGAAGTGGAAAAGATCAGCGGACAAGTGCAGGCACTGACACCGTCGCTATACAAGGTGACTCAAGACTTTATCCACACTGTTTCGGCACTCGCTGAGGTCAACCGTCAGATGACGGCTTTGGAGGCTGAAAAGAAAAACATCAAGACGGGCGACGACTTCCGCAAACAGCCATCAGGGGCATCGCTGAAGCTGAAGGGTGAGAGCATCGATATCCTGAACCACGACGGCGACGGACGCTTCTGTACCAACGATGCAGCAAGCGTCACTATCCAGACACCACAGATGGGCATCAGTATGATGCAAGAAGATGGCACACTGGTAGAAGAAAGCAGTCTGACAGTGAATACGGAACACATCAACCTCTCGACGGGCAGTCCCAAGAAGGACGGTTCCGAGATAACGGCTTCGGGCGACATTACCATCTCGTCGAAGAACATCACGCTAGAGTCGATGGACTATCAGCAGAAGGACAAGCTATACACCGAGAAGGGACTGGCTGCTGACGGTCAGATCAGCATCGCCGCCAAGACTATCGTGGCATCGGCTGCCAAGCCCGCCGACGTACAGCGCGACAAAGACGGCAAGATTACCAAGGGTACCTACACCGCTGAGGGCGACATCATCGTCAGGTCGAAGAACGTCAGCGTAGAGACCGTCGACTACGAGTTGGAAGGCGGCAAGCCCAAGACAAAGGCTCTGGCACAGGGCAGCAAGATGGAGCTGCTGGCGGAGAATATGACCATCGGTATGGAGACGAAGGACTTCAAGAGCAAGAAGATTGAAGCTACATCGGAGGAGATAGCATTGGGCGCCGACAAGACATTCGAAGCTCAGCAGGGCGAGAAGAAGGCTTCCGTGAAGCTGGCCGACGGCAAGATGAATCTTGAAAGCAGCGGCAACGAGGTGAAGGGTAAGACGGAATTCAAGGATGCTGTCACGGGCACTGACCTCACGATGAACAAGGTCGAAGTCAAGCAGTCGTTTAAGTCGATGAATATTAAAGACGGAATGTAAAAACAGAACAATATGAAAAGAAGTATTATCAGTCAATACGACCAATTAAAGGGACGCCTGAGCGGTTATGTCGCCATGATGAATTTCAGGTATATGAACCTCTGCATCAAGGCCGAAGAAGCCTCACTGATACCGATTACCGTGATGATTGAGGGCGAAGGCAAGCGACTGGAAGATGTAGCCAGAATCGCCAAGGATGGCGAATACGACTTTAAGGTATTCCCCATATACGATGAGGATCTGTTCAGCATCGGAAAGGGTATTGCGATGGCTCACCCGGAGTTCAAGCAGGACCGGAAGAACTTGAACTTGGAAATGGACGACGGCGAGAAGGTGGATGTGGAGTATCTGCAGATCACAATGCCGGATGTCGACAAGAACCGCTATGACCTGTTGAAAGAGACGACCAATGCGATGTATGAACAGTGTAAGGTACAGATGGAGGCTGCCAAGACGGAGACAGAATCGCAGATAGCCCTTATGACAGCAGACGAGAAGGAAAATGAACTCGACAAGCTGCATAAGGCACTCAAAGAGCTCAACAAGACTTGGACCGAAAAGCGCGACCAACTGCACGAGGATAAGCTCAAGGAGATTGAGGACGCTTACGCCAGATATCAGCAGCAGCAGGCAGCAGCAGAACAAAAACGCCAAGAAGACCAGCAAGCCAAAGGAGACGGAGGCATGAGTCTTGACATGAGCCAAATCCAATAAAAAGGCATAGGAACCGCCAGAGAGTTGGATTAATTAATAAAAAGTGTATATTTGCATAAATTTGCGGGCAAATATGCACTTTTTACTTTTTTTCTTTGGATATTTCATCAGAAATGAATAATTTTGCAGCCGTTTTAGAGAAAGAGTTAGTAATAAACTAAATAATGTTATGGCTGAACAATTAGAAGTGAAGGAGCTGGATCAGGTTGTTGTCCGCTTCTCAGGTGACTCCGGCGACGGTATGCAGCTCGCCGGAAACATCTTCTCTACGGTTAGTGCCACCGTTGGTAACGGCATTTCCACATTCCCCGACTATCCCGCCGACATCCGCGCCCCGCAAGGCTCGCTGACTGGTGTGTCTGGTTTCCAGGTACACATCGGTGCAGGTAAGGTCTACACTCCTGGCGACAAGTGCGACGTGTTGGTGGCTATGAATGCTGCTGCACTGAAGACGCAGTATCGCTACGCCAAGCCGGGTGCTACGATTATCATCGACACCGACTCTTTCGGTCCAAAGGATCTGGAGAAGGCTCAGTTCCAGACTGAGGATTATCTGGGTGAGATGGGTATCGACCCCGATCGTGTCATCCAGTGCCCGCTGACCACGATGGTGAAAGACTGTCTGGCCGATAGCGGTATGGACAATAAGGCGATGATGAAGTGCCGTAACATGTTCGCTCTCGGACTGGTCTGCTGGCTCTTCGATCGCGACCTGAACCTCGTTGGTAATTTCCTGAAGGAGAAGTTTGCCAAGAAGCCCGCCATTGCCGAAGCTAACATCAAGGTGATTCAGGCTGGTTGGGACTACGGTCACAACACGCACTCAAACGCTATCAATGTTTATCGCGTAGAAACCAAGGAGAAGACGCCTGGACGCTATATGGATATCACCGGTAACAAGGCTACAGCATACGGTTTCATAGCAGCTGCCGAGAATGCCGGTCTGAGATTGTACCTGGGTTCATATCCTATCACACCTGCTACCGATGTACTACATGAGCTCAGTAAGCACAAGTCATGCGGTGTCATCACCGTTCAGTGCGAGGATGAAATCAGCGGTTGTGCATCTGCACTCGGTGCTTCGTTTGCCGGTGCTCTCGGTGTAACTTCTACCTCTGGTCCTGGTGTCTGCCTTAAGAGCGAGGCTATGAACCTGGCTGTCATCATGGAGCTGCCATTGGTGGTGCTCGATGTACAGCGTGGCGGTCCGGCTACAGGTCTGCCAACCAAGTCAGAGCAGACCGATCTGCTGCAGGCTCTCTTCGGACGTAACGGTGAGAGCCCAATGCCAGTCATGGCTGCTACCAGTCCTGCCGACTGCTTCGATGCTGCTTATCAGGCTGCAAAGATTGCTCTCGAGCACATGACTCCAGTCGTACTGCTCACCGATGCATATATCGCAAATGGTTCTGGCGCTTTCAAACTGCCTGAGATGGCTAAGCTCGACGCCATCAATCCTCCATACGTTCCTGAGGAACTGAAGGGCAAGTGGACACCCTATATGCGTGCTGAGAACGGCACCCGTTACTGGGCTGTTCCCGGACGTGAGGGCTTCACACATATCCTCGGTGGACTGGAGAAGGACAACGCTACAGGCGCTATCTCTACCAACCCAGAGAACCACGACCTGATGACGCGTCTGCGCCAGCAGAAGATTGATAATATCCAGGTGCCCGACCTCGAAGTTGACGGCGACGTTCAGGATGCCGATCTGCTCATCGTAGGCTTCGGTTCTACTTACGGTCATCTGCACTCTGCTATGGACGAGCTCCGTGCTAAGGGATACAAAGTGGCTCAGGCTCAGTTCAAGTATCTCAACCCACTGCCAAAGAACACAGCAGCCGTACTTTCTAAATACAAGAAGGTTGTTGTAGCCGAGCAGAACATGGGTCAGCTCGCTGCTTACCTCCGCATGAAAGTCGATGGTTTTGTTCCTTACCAGTTCAATCAGGTAAAGGGTCAGCCATTCGTTGTAGAAGAGTTAGTGAACGCATTCGAGGACATTTTAAAGAAGTAAGATTGTTATGGAATATACAGCACAAGATTTTAAGAAAGGCCAGCCTCGTTGGTGCCCAGGTTGCGGCGACCACTTCTTCCTGGCTTCACTCCATAAGGCTATGGCCGAGATTGGCGTAGCTCCCGAGAACGTAGCAGTTATCTCCGGTATCGGCTGTTCGAGCCGTCTGCCTCACTATATGGCTACTTACGGTATGAACACCATTCACGGTCGTGCTGCCGCCATCGCTACAGGTGCCAAGGTTGCCAACCCTAACCTCACCGTATGGCAGGTGTCAGGTGACGGCGACGGACTTGCTATCGGTGGTAACCACTTTATTCATGCCAACCGTCGTAACATCGACCTCAACATGATTCTGTTGAACAACCGTATCTACGGTCTGACAAAGGGTCAGTACTCTCCTACCTCACCCCGTGGCTTCGTCTCGAAGTCAAGCCCTTACGGTACTGTCGAGGATCCATTCCGTCCCGCTGAGCTCTGCTTCGGTGCACGCGGACACTTCTTCGCACGCTGCGTGGCTACCGACGCCCAGGGAACTGTAGAGGTGCTGAAGGCTGCCTACGAGCACAAAGGTGCCTCAGTGACAGAGGTCCTGCAGAACTGCGTCATCTTCAACGACGGCTGTCATGAGGCTGTCTACAACAAGGAAGGCCGTAAGAAGAACGCCATCTACGTGAAGCACGGCGAGAAACTCGTGTTCGGCGAGAACAATGAGTTCGGACTCGTACAGCAGGGCTTCGGTCTGAAAATCGTAGAGATTGGCAAGGACGGCTACACGCTGGACGACGTACTCGTTCACGATGCCCACTGCGAGGACAATACCCTGCAGTTGAAGCTCGCCCTCATGGGTAACGGTGACGGATTCCCCATCGCCCTCGGTGTGATCCGCGACGTAGAGGCTCCTACCTACAACGATGCCGTTCACGCTCAACTCGCTGAGGTCTCGGCTCAGAAGAAGTATCACAACTTCACCGAGCTGTTGGAGACCAACGACATCTGGGAGGTTAAATAAGAGAACAACAAGAAAGGCATCCAAATCCGGATGCCTTCTTTTATTTATCTGCAATCTTGCGGAAGCTCTGCAACTTTTCACCGTAGCAGAGGTCACCGCAGTCACCAAAGCCCGGCACAATATATTTGTGCTCATTCATGCCCTGATCGATAGCTGCACACCAGATAGTAGAGCCCTCAGGCAACGTCTGCTTCACCACTTCAACACCCTCTGGAGCCGCGATGACACAGCAGAGGTGTATCTTCTTGGGCTTTCCTGCCTGAAGTAATGACTCGATGGCAGCAGCCAGACTACCGCCCGTAGCCAACATAGGGTCTACAATCACCAAGGTCTTGTTCTTGACACTCTGAGTAGCGATATACTCCGTATGTATGCCAACCTCAGTATGTTCGCGGTTGATATACATACGGAAAGCAGAAACGAAACCGTTGTCGGCCTTGTCGAACACATTGAGAAAGCCCTCGTGGAAAGGCAATCCCGCACGGAGGACAGTAGCAATGACCATATCGTCCTTAGGCAGGGGAATCTCAAGACTACCCAAGGGAGTCGTCACATTCTTGGGCTTATACTCAAGGGTCTTCGACAATTCGTAGGCCATCATCTCGCCAATACGCATGATGTTGTGGCGGAACAACAGACGGTTCTTCTGAATGTTCTTGTCACGCAACTCCGACATATACTGATTGATGATAGAGTTGCTTTTACTGAAATCAATTACTTCCATATGATATAGTTTTCTTCGACCGCAAAGATACGAATATTTTCAGAGTTTTGACAACTCGGTGTGACAAAAACACGGGACGGCTTTACAATTTTAATTTCTTTAACCTAAAAAGAACCTTTTGAGTGCAAAAAACTCTTAATGGGTACTGCAAAACTCTCAACTTTTTCGTAACTTTGCACGCGATTTGAAATAGGTAATAGTAAATTCACAAATAAAAACAAGTTTAAAGTATTATGGCAAAGTTAGATTTGACACAGTATGGCATCACCGGTTCAACCGTGATTGCTCACAATCCGTCGTATGAGTACCTCTTCGAAGAGGAAACAAAGGCTGGTCTCGAGGGTTTCGACAAGGGCGTAAACACCGAGCTCAACGCTGTTAACGTTATGACTGGTATCTACACCGGCCGTTCACCTAAGGACAAGTACATCGTGAAGGATGCACAGAGCCAGGATAAAGTATGGTGGACCACAGAGGGTTACAAGAACGACAACCACCCCATGTCTGAGGAGGTTTGGGCAAAGGTTAAGGATATTGCCATCAAGGAGCTCTGCAACAAGAATCTGTATGTTGTCGACGCTTTCTGCGGTGCCAACGAGGCTACCCGTCTGCGCGTTCGCTTCATCGTTGAGGTAGCTTGGCAGGCACACTTCGTCAAGAACATGTTCATCCAGCCTACCGCTGAGGAACTGGAGAGCTTCGAGCCTAACTTCGTTATCTATAATGCTTCTAAGGCAAAGGTAGAAGACTATCAGGCACTGGGTCTGAACTCAGAGACCTGTGTTGCTTTCAATACTACCAGCCGCGAGCAGGTGATCATCAACACATGGTACGGTGGTGAGATGAAGAAGGGTATGTTCTCTATGATGAACTACTATCTGCCTCTGCAGGGTATCGCTTCTATGCACTGCTCTGCTAACACCGATATGGAGGGTAAGAACACTGCTATCTTCTTCGGTCTGTCTGGTACAGGTAAGACCACACTGTCTACCGATCCTAAGCGTCTGCTGATTGGTGACGACGAGCACGGATGGGATGACGAGGGTGTATTCAACTTCGAAGGTGGTTGCTACGCTAAGGTTATCAACCTCTCTAAGGAGAACGAGCCTGACATCTATGGTGCTATCAAGCGCGACGCTCTGCTCGAGAACGTAACTGTTGCTGAGGATGGTAAGATCGACTTCGCTGACAAGAGCGTTACAGAGAATACCCGCGTCAGCTATCCTATCAACCACATTGAGAAGATTGCCCAGAAGGTTAATGGCAAGAGCGCTGGTCCCGACGCTAAGAACGTCATCTTCCTCTCTGCCGACGCATTCGGCGTACTGCCCCCAGTATCTATCCTGACTCCTGAGCAGACCAAGTACTACTTCCTCTCTGGTTTCACAGCTAAGCTGGCTGGTACAGAGCGTGGTATCACAGAGCCAACTCCTACCTTCTCTGCTTGCTTCGGCCAGGCATTCCTCGAGCTGCACCCAACAAAGTATGCTGAGGAGCTGGTTAAGAAGATGGAGAAGAGCGGTGCTAAGGCTTACCTCGTGAACACTGGTTGGAACGGTACCGGCAAGCGTATCTCTATCCCCGATACACGTGGTATCATCGACGCTATTCTCGATGGCAGCATCCTGAAGGCTGAGACCAAGAAGATTCCTTACTTCGACTTCGAGGTTCCCACAGCTCTGCCCAACGTGAATCCCGCTATCCTTGATCCTCGCGACACTTATGCTAACGCATCTGAGTGGGAGGAGAAGGCTAAGGATCTGGCTGCTCGCTTTATCAAGAATTTCGGCAAGTACACCACTAATGAGGCTGGTAAGGCTCTCGTTGAGGCTGGTCCGAAGCTCTAATATACTATTATTAATATAATAAGAAATATGGGACTGCGCTTGCAGCCCCATATTTTTTGTTACGTTCAAACAGTTCTCACACCGCTTAGAATGTCTTCCTATGGATTGAAAGATTGATAAGACCGTCGCCTTATCCCTTGTCGACGATAACCGTGGGAGTGTCGTGATAGCGGCCGACAACCAGAAGCGTCTTGCGGGTCTTGTAACGGTAGAGTCCCGATAGTGTTGTCACCACCAGTTCGTAGCTGCGGCCTATCTCAAGCTGGTCGAGTGTCAGCAGTTGACTGTATTTTTGTGCTTCCTTCGGTTTGAATTCATAGAACACACTGTCAGGGATGAGCACCGTCTGGGGGTCATCCAGGTTAAGTGTGGTCGAGAAGGTGCCTTCAGGCGAACTGATGCCGGTAAAGACGAAGTGGACCTTGCTGCCACAATAGGTACGCAATAGCTCGAAGCTGGCGCTGAGGCGATCGACGTCGTAAACCATGATGCAATGCAGCCCGGGCCATAGCTGCTCCACCATCTGCGTTCCGATGTGGTGAAGCTCCATGATTTCACGGATGGTGTCGGCCCTTTCTGCATCCGGCTGTATGTAGGGGTTGCCATGCTCGATGTCTTCGGCCAGTGTCGGCCAGTGCTTCTCAATATAGCGCAGCAGTTCGAGCATATTGTCGTAATGGTCACAAATGGCCAGCGATATCTTCTTCTGCCGGAGGGCAAAGAGTGCCTGCAGATAGAGGACATCCGTTGTCTGTGGCCAGTTGTTGACGTCGACGGGAATGACATATACCTGGTCATTGTCGAATTCTCGCTTGACGAGATGGCGGCCCAGCAGGTTTCCGATGGTCAGTCCTGAAGGCAGGCGTTCCACGCCATTGTCCACCAGGTTCAGGGTCATGCCGTCTGTCAGAAAGCCATGCTGACCGGCAATGTAGAATCCAGCACAGAAACTGTAGTCGTAGTTGGCCTGTACGCTCCATCGGGACTGTGGCAGCTTTCTATAGCCGTCGACCGTGGAGATATGCTCTGTGAGATAAGCCGTCAGGACGTTTCTTTCGCCATTGACGATACGCTCGATATAGGGTATATAGTCCTCATAGCTTGTCAGCGGCATAAAGCGTCTGAAGCCGTCGAGGGACAGGATGTTCTTGAAGCCATGCTCGATGCCGAAGGTGGTCTTGGCATTCTCGCGTACCAGCCTCATGACGAACTCCTCCTGGCTTCGCATGGGGTTATAGGTAATGTCATCCAGCCTGTTCCTCACCTGCTGGCCGTCCATCCACCGTGCTTCGTTGACAACCTTGATTACTTTTTCTTCCATAGATGCACTATAAGTCAATCTCCCTGATTTCTGCGCTTACGCAGCGTTTAGTTTCGTTAGGCAAAGGTACGCATTTTCCGGCATTTTAGAGGCATCTCCCATGCCCCCACCCCACATTTTGTAAATTCTGAAAAAGAAATTGTAAATTCTGTAATCAGCGGTGAATGCTGGCGCCCTGTTGGAAGGGCTCAAAAGTAAGAGATGAGCAATGGCGTTTTGTTTTTTTAACGCACGTATTGGGCGGCTATACCAAATGCGTGCATGCTTTTATACGAGAGTATTGTTTTTTCTTGTTATCTTTGCAAACACAATGATAACAAAACAAAAACTATCAATAAAAAGCTCTATGAAAATTTTAAGAACGAAAGCCTTAAGTATCGTGGCTGTCCTGTTGCTGATGGTACAGGGAGTCTGGGCACAGGGTGTGCTGACCACCGACGCGATGATTCGCGTGGCAGAGCAGAAGAACAAGTTGGAGCGTATGACGGTTGACGGGAAGATGATGTCGCCGGCACAACAGCCTCGGCTGACGCTCGTCGTGAAAGTGGCAGACGAGAATGCGGCTGATACGTATGCCCGTCTGCGAGAGCAGGGCGTGACCATCAGGGGGCGCATCGGTCAGCAGGCCATCGTGCAAGTGCCGATAGACAAGGTAGAGGCCATCGCTCAGGTGGACGGCATCCTCCGTGTGGATGTAGGCCATCAGGGGCAGCTGAAGACCGATGTATCACGTGAGGTGACAGGTGTCAACCAGCTCAACGGCAGTAACCCGTCGGTGCCCTCACCCTTTACAGGCAAAGGCGTGACGGTGTGCGTGGTGGATATAGGTATAGACTTCAACCACCCTGCCTACAAGGATGCTCAGGGACGTTCGCGTATCAAATGTGTTTACAACGTATTTTCGGATAAAGGTCGCAAGTTCGAATACGACGACCCCGTGGCTGGTCACATAGAATTTCTGGGCAGCGTGTTCGACACGCCAGAACTCATCTCCAAGTTAGTCTATGACACTAGGACGATGGCCCACGGTGCCCACACCACAGGCATTGCTGCAGGCTCACTGACACCGCAGGGCTTCGGTGGTATGGCTCCCGATGCCGACATTGTCTATGTGGCCATGTCCACGCTCTACACCGAGGACGATATGGACACCGATACGGGTATCCCCGAACAGGGCAACCCCTTAGAAGACCCCAGTCCCAAGGATCTTGAAGAAATGGGGCAACTAGTAGAACAATTCTTGGCCTTTGCCGATGCCTATGCCCAGCAGAGCAACCAGCCCCTCGTGGTGAGTTGCAGTCTTGGCTACCACTTGGGACCTCACGATGGCACCGGTGCCGTTCCCGAAGCCATCTCAGCCCTCTCCAAGCACGCCATTCCCGTGTTTTCCAGTGGCAACGAGGGTGGGAAACCGATTCACATACAATATGAGTTTACTGCCGACAAACCATCGTTCAGCGTTGGTCTCCCGCGATCTCTTGCAAGTTTAGGTGATGAAGATCCGGATCCCGAAAATCCTCTCATGTGGTATTTCAGTGACGGGATAAAAGGCTACACACACCCCGGACAGGGTGGTGAAATCGACTTACGGCTCAACGTGGTTACCCACGATAAAAACAATAACATCATCGAGAATGTCTGGTCGTCACCGGTCATCAACACCACTGTAGGCGCCTCCGACCAGGTGGTGATGATCAACTCGGCCGACTACCCTGAAGTAGAGAAGTATTTCAGAGGCAAGGTGTACGTTGCTACCCGCACGCGGTCTAACGGCCAGCTGGAGCTGACCATCATCCCCAAAGCCCTCTGCAAGGAGCAAAGAGACGTTGCCAGCTACGCCCTGACCCTCACCGTGACAGGCTCGCCCGGCATCACCCTTGACATGTGGAACAACTCCGCCAAGTTCATGCCAATCGCCAGTGAGGGCTATCTCGTTGGCGACGCTCTCATATCAGGCAGTGACTGGAGCAGCACATCCGATGTCATCAGCGTGGGAGCATGGTGCGCCAACACCACCGCACGAGCCAACGAACAAGGTAAGGAGGACGAAGACGAGTCAAAAACCTACACTCTGGGCGACATCGCCTATTTCAGCAGCTATGGCATGATGCCCAACGGTGTTGCACAGCCGACTGTCTGCGCTCCGGGCGTCAATGTGGTATCAGCGGGAAGCCAGTATGTCGATGCCGCGAATGGTGCCACCCCAAAATACATCGACACAATGACATGGCAGGGCTATCCCTACGTAAACATGTCGGGCACGTCGATGGCCTGTCCCACCGTGTCGGGCATCATAACTCTGTGGCTGCAGGCTAATCCAAAGCTCACACTGGCCGATGTAAAGGACGTTCTGGCCAACTCGTGCGACAACGACGAGTTCACCGCCAAGAACCCCATCCGCTGGGGCCATGGCAAGATCAATGCCAAGAAGGGATTGGACTATATTCAGCAGGCTTCGGGGATCGTTGAGATGGAAGATGTCAGAAGTAAGATGTCAGACGTATGGTACACGCTCGATGGTCGCCGCACAGTTAATGGCCAAAAGCCAACGGCTAAAGGCCTTTATATTTACAATGGTAGAAAGACAATTATTAAATAACATGCGATTATAAAGAGCATGCATCGACCAGTTCTCCTGTTGTTCAGCTTTCTGCTCTTATCGGATTCGATGTTCGCGGAAGGTGATTTGCCCGTCGTAGAGATGAAGGCAGACAGGACGGTGATTTATCCCCAGCGAATGGAACTGACGGGAAAGGAGACATTGATGGATATCCTCCAGATGGTGCCGGAACTGATGATTGCCGGTTATGAGGATGTCATCTCCAGCTATAACCTCCGCATTGATAACGCCCCGATAAACGGCGACACCAGGTTGATTCTGAGTCAGATGAAAGCCAAGGACATCGCTAAGATTCAGGTTTGTGACAATACGGGCGTTGCGAAGGGAACCATCGGAACGGGCAGGGTGCTGGACATCAACATGAAGATGCCTGACGGGGTGAAAGGCTTCGTGGAAGGACAAGGTGACTACGGGAAAGATGTAGCAGGCATTGGCTCCGTGAACGCATTATACGGCAGCCGGCATACTGACCTCTATGCCAATACGTCCTATCGTTATCAGAAGGGTAACGAGGAATATCTGACGCTCCACATGACGAACCGCTTCGACGAGAGGAACAGGCTGTTGACCTTTTTCACCCAGCAATATCTTGACCATCCTTCCAGTACGTCGCGTAAGGTCATGGGCAGGGCACGATTCTTCCATACCTTCAATGACGTGGGTACGGAACTGCTCCTCGTGGGCGGTTATCAGTATGCCAGTGATCCGGCTCTCTCCAACAAACTGCCATTGTATATCGTTGAGCTGAATACGCCTTTGCTGACAAAGCGGCTATCCATGATGCTGGGTGCCGAGGGAGATTTCCTGATGACCAGACAAAAGAATACGGACAGGAGTTGGGATGTCTTCAATAATGATATCTATCTGCAGTTCACCTATGCCTTGCCTAAGTGGAAGTTGACAGTTGGTAATCGTGTGATATTCTATAACTACAAATTGGCGGAGGCGGGAACCACTCAGAAGCATACTGACACCCGTGACAATGCGAATGCCTGCGTCATCTATGCACCAGACGACCAGAATCAGATTCAGTTGGGCTATTATCGCAAATACTATAATCCTTCCTACCTGGTCCTCTTTATGGATGCGAAAACGCTTATTGATGAGGAATGGGCAGCGGCGGAGGGACTGCTGGAGGAATGGACTATCAATCAAGCGAAGCTGGCATACACCTATAGTAAACAGAAATTGACGGTGCAGACAGAGGCGAGTTATTATGCCATTGAAGAAAGTGAGAATTTCACTACATTGGGTGTGTCGGCTTATTGGAAAGCAAATGGGTTGACGCTGGCGGGTGGATCAAATCTTTATGCGGCTAAGAGTGGAACATACGCTTCATTCCGTTTGGCTTCGACTGCTTATCTGCCTCATGAATGGCAGATAGGCATGCAGGTGGTGTATTTTACTGGTAATTCTCCAAGACGTGAGGAAACTGGCATACCTGTGTATGGATGCCTGTCTGTGAACAAGCAGTTAGGCAAGAAATGGTATATGGGCGTTGATTGGCATGATATGTTTGATGCCGTCTGTAGTGAAGCAAAAGTAAACAGACATGCTGCCAATATGAGGTTGCAGTATAGATTCTAATGATAAAAAGAAAGAGCGTATGACAAGTATTGAACTGGATATGATACAAACAGCCGGCATTGGTGGCTTAGCCCTCCTCGTCGGTATGGTTTTAACGCGAAAGGTGGCTTTTCTGCAGAAATTCTGTGTGCCGTCGCCAGTAAGCGGTGGTATCATCTTTTCATTGATTACTCTGGCACTATATGGCTGGTTCCATGTGGTGGTGTCGTTCGATGGTACATTGAAGGATGTCTTTATGCTGGCATTCTTTACAAGCGTTGGTTTCCAAAGTGACCTTAAAGTCATCAAGCAAGGTGGCAAACTATTGGCGATCATGCTGGCCCTATTGCTTCTCATTATTGCTATGCAAAACTTAATGCCAATGGGAATCACCCGACTTATGGGGGTTGATCCTTTGATTGGTATGGCTGCAGGTAGCATATCAATGACGGGTGGACATGGTACGGCAGGCGGATTTGCAAGTGCTCTCGAGGGAATGGGACTGCATGGTGCAGGAACAATCGGTATGGCAGCTGCAACCTTTGGCCTTATTGCGGGTTCTATGATAGGCGGTCCATTGGCTGAGAGGATTATCCGCAAGAAACTGACGCATGAACAGATGCAGGCACCAGATGAGGAGATTGATCCTGCAATGGCTGGTATCGAGAGTGACGAGGCTTCACCATCAGGTCGTAAGAAGCGTGTCAGTACGAACGAGCAGGAGTTCCAACAGTATGCGAAGGCTACTTATTTTATTATCCTGGTCATGGGTGGCGGTACCATATTGAGTTGGTTGTTTGCAAAGACGGGTATCACGTTCCCAACTTATTTCGGAGCCTTGATCTTAGCCGCCATGGTTCGTAATACCATAGGATTTGTCCGTTACAAAGAAGGCGGTAAATGGGTGAAGGCTGAGAAATTACTTGATATGGAGCGAATTATCAGTGTTGGTAACATCTGCCTGTCAATGTTCCTTGGAATGGCGATGATATCCCTTAAACTTTGGGAACTTCAAAGCCTGGCCCTTCCATTGATAGTCATCCTGGTATCTCAGGTACTGATGATGGCCTTATTTGCATACATGGTGGCATTCCCCCTGTTAGGTCGCGATTATGATGCTGCCGTCCTGTGTGCAGGAATATGTGGCTTCGGTCTTGGCGCAACACCCAATGCGATGGCTAATATGAGTGCTGTATGCTATAAATACCGCTATACAGTCAAGCCATTCCTCATCGTCCCCATCATCGGTGCTATGTTTGCTGATCTGATCAATACAGGAATGATTACCCTCTTCCTGAACATATTGTGAGATAACTCAACTACCGGAAGTAAACGTGACGTCGCTCGAGATGGCCGAGCTGACAGGAACACCCAGACACCCGAAAGGGTGATTGCGGCGTTTTGTTTTTTTAACGCACGCATTTGGGAGGGGGGACCAAATGAGTGCGTAGGTTTTCTTGCAGGGCTGTTTCTTTTTTGGTAATTTTGTAACCGAAACAAATAAATAGCAAACTAACCAAACCTCCACCATTATGACGAATCCCGATGCCGCGAAGCTAGACTTTGCGGGTGACACGGTGTCATTCGTTGGTGGACGGATAATAATAAATAAGAACAGGAACAATAATTATAAAAACAATACAATTATTCATTTAAAAACAGTAATGATTATGAGACAAAAATTACTATCAATTCTCGCGCTGCTCTGCCTGACGGTAACCAGCGCATGGGCGACCAACTACACGTCGTTCAGCGGCGGTGAAGTGCTCAAGCCCGGTGACACTTTTGAAATAGCCGAAGGCTATTGGGAAATCAATGAAATGGTATTCTATGCCAGTAATAGTCCTTTTACAGTGCTAAGAGCAGACATCTATCCTGGAGAAGATCCTGGGGTGGATCCAGCGACAGTCATGGAGTCTGAAGACGGAAATTTCTTTGTGATTAAGGGTGATAACGGTAATTACTACTTCGCTGATATCGAAAAGATGAACCTTCTGCCTGCCATGAACAACAACACATGGCCCGCCACCCCGTACGACGGCATTGAAGTGACTAAAACTGGCGAAAAGCAATTCACATTTGCCGAATATACCGCCCCCCCAGCCACCAGCGGTTACTGTGGCGACCCGGACGTGAATAATGGCGAGGATGTCACATGGGAAGTGTCCGGCACCACCATCACCATCAGCGGCACGGGTGCCATGGCGGATTATGATGATTATTCTAATATGGCGCCTTGGCTTGACACCTATGCTGAAGAAATCACAGACATCGTTATTGAGTCAGGTGTGACGACCATCGGCAGTTATGCCTTCAAAGGTTGCTACTATGCGACATCAATCAGCATTCCCACCAGTGTGACGACCATCGGCAGTTATGCCTTCGATGATTGCAACGACGTGACATCGATCAGCATCCCCGCCGGTGTGATGACCATCGGCAGTCATGCCTTCGAAAATTGCTATAAAGTGGAATCAATCAGCATCCCCGCCAGTGTGACCAGTATCGGCGAAAAAGCCTTCTATTATTGTGGACAATACACCCACCCGACTGTCACTATTGCTTCCGGTTCGAACCTTGAGACCATCGGCAATAGTGCCTTTGAGAATTGCCCCATGGCATCGTTCACCATACCCGACGGTGTGAAAACCATCGGCACAAAAGCCTTTAGATATTGCTCCGGGCTGACTTCAATGAACATCCCTGCCAGTGTGACGAGCATTGGCGAAAATGCTTTCCAGTACAGTTTGAGTTTGGCAACAATTACCCTTAACGGCAATCCGTATATGCATGCAAGTGCCCTCAATAATATTGCTAATAATGCGACAGTGACGATGAACCTGACGGCAACTGTAGAAGAGAGTGGCGAATACTGGTTGACGTTCTATAACGAGAATCATAGCTTCCAGGTTCCAACCACGGGTACACAGATTTTCAAGGCTGCGCCCAGAGGCTCGAACTTGCTGCTGACAGAACTGTCGGCAGACAGGGTCGTGACGAAGAACAATGCTGTCATCCTGAAATCGGCAACGGCTTCTATCTCGCTGACACGGACAACAGCGAGCAGCAGCAGCAACTACACAGGCAACGGCCTGCAGGGCGTTAAGGCTACTGCAGGAGCGACGAGCGACGGCACGTTCTACGCGCTGAACAGCGATGCGCAGGGCGTGGCCTTCTACCCGGTGGCATCGGGCACTAAGGTCGCCTTAGGCAATGCTTATGTGACCTCTGACAGCTCCAGCGATTTCTTAGCCTTCGTTATTGCCAACGACGTGACCTTCGCTGACGGCCTTACCGACTGGACGGCTACTCCCGCCCCTGCGGCCGAGGGTGAGACCGTGACCCTTAACTACAGCGGCAAGAAGAAGGTGAAGAGCATTACTGTGACGAATTATTAAAACCCTCTTGCATGCGCATATAATATATAATGTATAAAATAAAAACAGAAAAGATTATGACTAAAAAGATATTTTCAATCATCGCGCTGCTCTGTATGGCAGTCAGCGGCGCATGGGCTCAAGACGAGGAACTGCTGACCACCATCAACAGCTCGTCAAATAAGGACTTCAAGAGTGGCAGCAAAACATTCGATGACAAGGTTACCGTCACCTTCAGTGCAGCAGTTAGTAATGGCGGCGACACTTGGGGATGGTACTCGAGTGATAACGTTACAGTTTCCGTCACGCCCGTCCAGGGTTACACCATCACCCGCTGCAAGTTCTACTGCAATAGCGGCAATGCCCTCGATGAAACAAAGCCCTTCGAGGCTGTTCTGGGGGGTGGTGGTTTTCACACGTTAGTCAACGGCAGCAATATTGGAGATTGGGGCGTGACCAAGATTGAGGTCTATGGCTATGAGACCCCCGCCATCGTCGTGACCCCCACCGCTAACAAGAACGAGTGGACCTTCCAGATGCCCGCTTACAGCGCGTATGTAAACGTAGAGTATGACACCGAGCTGGCTCTGAGCGAAGCCAACGACAACACCGCTACGCTCGATGAGTGGGACGGCTATGAGGCTGACGTCACCCTGACACGCACGCTGGCGGCAAGTGGCTGGAACACTTTTGCATTACCGTTCAGCATCGATGCCACCAAATACACCGCACTGCAGACTGTGCTGTCATCACAGAGCATCACCATCGCTGTGAAGGAACTTAGCGAATCGACGCTCAAGGACGGAACCTTGACACTTGCTTTCACCAATGCCACTGAGATCAAGGCAGGACAGCCCTACCTCGTCAGAGTATCGAAGGATCTGAACCTCGCTTCACTGCAAACAGCCCTCGCTCTCCTCTCATTACCCAATCCCTTCGCCGGCGTAGAAATCAGCAAGACCCTCGTTCCCACCGAGACCACCTATGCCGACTTCATCCCGACACTGGGTAAGACCAAGGTTACGGGTGACACGAAGGAAATTCTCTTCATCGGCAGCGGTAACACACTGCTCTATCCCACAGAGCTGCCAGGCTACTTGAATGGCTTCCGCGGCTACTTCCGACTGAAGGGCGACGCCGCAGCCGCCAGCAGCTTCAGCCTGAACCTGGGTGAGGAAACGACGGGAATCAAGTCAATTGAGAATGGACAATTGACAATTGACAATTCCGAGGTTTATAACCTTGCTGGTCAGCGTGTGGCTCAGCCCACGAAGGGTCTTTACATTGTGAATGGTAAAAAGGTTGTAATTAAGTAATGGAGGGCACGACTATGATTAAGAAAGAATATTTGCAGCCCACGATGGACGTGGTTGAAATAAACATGAATGTCCAGATTCTGGCCGGTTCGGTAACCGACATCGATACTACTGGTCTCGACGATCCCCCTACAACCGGTGGCAGCGGTGACATCGGCGGCGCCACGAGCCCGCTGTTCGATGGCGACGCATGGGACATCCTGCTCGGTAAATAGACAGGTAGTGAGAAGTGAAAAATGTGAGAGGTGCAGGTCATGCACCTCTCACTTTTTTATTCGTTCTTTTTTTAACATGTAATTGCCATTAATTGACCATTAATAATTATATGATTCAATTTTCTGATTGAGGCGGGGCATGCCTTCGGGTCGAAGAGATGCCTTCTTCGAAGGCAAGGCATGGCATCTTCGACCCGTTCCGATAGGGGTTTGGGGGGGTAAAGTGCCATCCCTACGGCTCGAAAGTGCCATCGGAACAACCCTAAACCATTATCCGGACGACCCATAGTAGGCATCGGCACGAAACACTCATCCTTCGCGTGCCACACTTCTACCTTCAGGTGGGAGAACACCCATCACCCATCACCTATCACCCATCACCCAAAACACCCTAACACCCTAACCCAACCCCTCTCAATTACTCTGCACATCGGGCTTTGGAGCGGGTTAAGGTATAGACAGACACCCTAACCCAGGGGTAACCCTACCCTAACCCTCGACAAAATGACAATAATTGTCTTCTAAACTTTCGGGAGTGGTCGCTCCGCTCATAATCTCTCAAAATCTGAATGACAATCTATCTGTCTCAGAATTTACAATATCTTTAGCGGAATTTACAAAAACTGTGACGGATGGGGCTTGCGTATTGGCAGTCTTCAGAAAAATGACTACCTTTGCACAAAAACCACACAAAATGTCACAACTAAAGAAGATCATTCAACCACCTTTCCTGCAGGCGGGCGACAAAGTAGCCCTTGTGTCGCCCGCCTACTGGGTTCCCCAAGAGGCTATTCAGATGGCTGCTGAAACCATCAAGAGCTGGGGACTACAGCCAGTGATAGGGCCTCACACCAACAACCTTAACGTCAACGCATACGCGGGAACGGCTGACGAGCGTGCCGCCGACCTGTTGTGGGCCTTGGAGGACGACAGTATCAAAGCCATGCTTTGTTCTCGGGGCGGCTATGGTTCCATTCACCTGCTGAACCGCATACCTCAGGAAACATACCGACAGCATCCGAAATGGTTCATTGGCCATGGCGATATCACCATGTTGCTCTATGACGTTGTCGGAGCTGGCGTGATGAGTATCCACGGACCTATGGCCTTCCAAATTGCCGGCAGTCAGGAACCGGCATCGTCCATAACACGCGACATCCTTTCCGGCATCCTGCCGCAATATATAGTTCCCGCAAACCCCTATAACCGGGTTGGCCATGCCGAGGGTGTCCTCGTCGGTGGCAACCTGTCGAGCTATTGTGCCATAGCAGGCACGAAGTTCAGTCTGTCGCCTAAACAGGACGTTATTCTTTTTATAGAAGAGGTCGAAGAGTCGTTGCACAGCATCGACCGCCTGTTCTACATGCTCAGCCTGCAACAGAACTTCGAAAGGGTCAAAGGTGTTATTCTTGGCACGTTCAACTCCATCAAATACGACCTGCAATACGGCAGCGTGGAGCAGATGCTGATAGCTCATCTGCACGATTACGAGATTCCCGTCTGCTGTGGCTTCCCCGTTGGCAGCAGCAGTTGCATACCGCTGATTGAAGGGGCACCGTGTACGTTGGATGTGGCGGCAGACCAATCGGTGCTGACTTTCAACGTGAGGGGTGAAAGAAAACCCGTGGAGGTCAATGTGCCAGGGGCTGCACTTTTCAAGGAAAGTGATTTATGAATTAGAATTTTTCATCCACTCTGTGAACGACAGGCCGTGGAACTGCTTGAATGCGGCGGCAAAGGTGCTGTAACTCTTGAAACCACACTCGTGGGATAACTGCTGGGCGGTAAAAGGACGCTGGTTAGCGATGGCCTGGCGGTAGAGATGTTCGAAATGAGTGATGCGCAAGCTGTTGATGTAGGCATTATAGGTGATGCCGGCTTGTGCAAAATAGGCACCGAGGTAGGTGCGGTTGGTGCCTAAGGCTGCAGCAAGCTGCGCCAGCGTCAGGTCGTGCTGCAGATAGAGTTGCGGTGTCTCGCAGTGCTTCTTGAGCAGCATGGCGATGTTTGACATCAGTTCACTGTCCTGGTCGTGTGCGTTGTTCTGCTGATAAGCACTCTCTTGCAACGACGAATCGGCAGGGGAGTTTTCAAGGATGAGCTCTTGCAGCGTCTCGACGCGCCAGAGCAGGAAGACGATGATGACCAGCGTCTCCACCTGTGCCAGATACTCTCTTACCATCTCTCCCGGATTCGTGAAATAGACCTCATAGACGACAAACAGAGCGGCCATGAAAAGCAGGCTCTGCCACACCTCCTTGTGTTCAAGGTCGGCATAGTTTTCGCGCAGCCAGCGGCCGTACTGTATCAGTACATAGATGTAATAGACGACAAAGATGACCATGACGGCTCTCTGCCAGTAGGTCGTCAGGTCAAAGCCATAGAACCCGTCGTGCCGGACAATGCCTATGGTAGCAGCCACGATGATTGGCACTTGAGCCAAGAACCACGGCCAGAGAGGACGCTGGCGGTCTTGCAGCAAACGCAGCAGCAGGGCCATGACGAGCGGGACAAGCAGGACGTGGTCGAGTGTGACCGCCACGATGTTGCGTACCAGACGGTCGTCCGTCAGCCAACAGACGCCCAGCACATACCACCAGACGTGGCTCAGTGCCGCCATGATGAAGAAGGCTGCCGTCCATCGGCGTAGTGCCATCGGGGGAGTGACGTCGGGGTCAATGGCGTTGCTGCGTCGCAGCCACAGATAAAGGCCTGATATCAGGGCCAATATGGCTACGCCGCCGTAGAGCATAAGGAAGAGGGTATCTTGAAGACTCTGTTGTGCGTACATCTATTAAAATGAAAGATTAAAGATGAAAGATGAAAGATGGAAGGTTCAAGGTTCCAAGTCATCATCGGAGGTAACGAGGCCGGCGCGGTATTCAGCAGGGGTGATGCCGTAGCAGCGCTTGAACTGCTCGCGCAGGTTGGGGGCTGTGAAGCCCACCTCTTGTGCCACGTCGGCGATGGTCATCTCAGGATGGTTGGTCAGCAGGTCGTAGGCTACTTCCATGCGGATGGAGTTGATATACTGTGGAAAGGACATGCCATCGGCAAAGGCGTTGAGCTGGCTGTTAAGACGATGACGGCCAATATTAAAACGCTGCATGATGTCATCACGCAACAGGTTGACCTGTGCGTAGAGGCGCTCCTTGCGGATGATGGTGTCGATGGTTTTAAAGAGGTCCTTGTCCATTGGGTTAAGAATTTCGTCGCAAAATTAAACAAAAAAGATTGGATTCGGAAGAAAACACATGCACGCATTTGGTACGTGTCCCAAATGCGTGCATCGAATAGGATGTTTTTTGTAAAAATTGAAATTATTTTGTTAATTCTGATAGTTGTCAGCCATTCTTTTTACAGATTCTGCCGATATTCTGCTGGTGTGATGCCATATTTTCGTTTAAACTGTTCGCGCAGGTTAGCAGGGGTGAATCCCACTTCGGAGGCTATGGCAGAGATGGTCTTGGCGGGTTCGTCACGTAGCTGACGGAGTGCCTCGTCCAGTCGGATGATGTTGACATACTGCGGGAAGGAGAGTCCACCGGTATGCTCGGCCAGCAGGTCGTTCAGCGCATGGCGACTGATGTTGAAGCGGTCACAGATGTCCTGACGCTGGAGGCCCATGTTGGTGTAGAGACGTTCGGTGCGGATAGCGGAATCAATGTCAGAGAATGTGGAATGTGAATTGTTGGGTGTGGAACGGGCAACCTTTGGTGTTTGTTGCTCGTTGATCATGCGGACCAGGGCACGGTTCTTCTCGCTGACAATGCGCTTCTGGCGGAAGAAATAAACAGCAAAAGCGATGGCCAATAAGGCGATGAAAGCAACGGCGAGGCTGATGATGTGGGAGCGTTCTGCCTCGGCTTGCTTCTCTTGAATCTCCAACTGCTGCTCTTGGGCATGATAACGGGCTGCATAGTCATGAGCCTCGCTACGGTGCAGGCTGTCGCTGACTGTTTTTGACAAGTTGGCATATCGCGTCTGATAGTCTAACGCCTCTGCGATATTCCCCTTGGCACGAGCTGCGATAGCACGGGAACGGAGAATCACGGCATAGTCGTCGTTGAGTGTATCGCCCGCCATGCGGCGTTCTATTTCGTCATACGTTGCCAGTGCCTCGTCGTACATGCCCAAGGCCATCTGCGTAGGGGCAATCACACGGCGGGCCATGAATGTCTTGCCATAGTTACTCTGGTCGAAAAGGGCAAAGTGTTCTTTGGCCTTTCCCGTCTCATTGATCATGGCGTTGGCTTCGGCCATGAAAGCGTTAGTTTGTGCGCGGCTGAAGTCCAGATAGCGGTCGCGGTCGCTGGGATTATCGCTCCACGACAGACGGTAGCTGTCCTCGGCATAGTCCTTGGCATGCTGCTCGTAGTGGTCGAGACGGTCGAGAATGCGCTGCCCCATGGTAATGATTTCGTTATAGCGGTGCAGGTCGTTGAGGGCGTTGATCTTACGTTTGCAGGCAATGATGAAGGCATCCATGCGGTCGATGCTGCCGGGAGCATCAAGGTGGCTGATGGCCTCGTCGAGCTTGGCAAGACCTTCGTTCTCCTGTCCCAGATGCGTCATCACCAGACCTATGTCGGCCTCAGTACGCCAGCGTTCTGTCTCCTGGCCTTGTTTCTGACAGAGTTCGGCCTTCTGTGTGGCCCAATGCATATATTGCTCGTAGTCGGGCTTGGCACGGGCGGTAGCTATAAGCATATCGAGGATATTCTCCTGCTCCGTAGGATCGTTACGCACGGAGTCGTGTCTGAGCAGTTCCTTGCAGATGAGGATAGCAGAGTCCTGACGCTGCTCCATCAGTGACTTACAGTAGATCTTGGCACGGATGAATTGTCCACGATAATCGCTGATGTTGCCTAACAGTAATGCCGAGTCGAGCAGTTTAAGTGCACGCTCAGGATCGTTTGCGTAGGCTACTAATATCGAATCCATCTGGTAGGGAGTGTTGTCCAGATGTGGCAGTTGCCTGGCAGAGGGCCTTCCCCCCTCGCAAGCCACGACGGTAAGCAGGGTGATGCTCAGAACAAGTAGAGATACGGTTTGTTTCATCTTTAGCATTGATTGTTATATAATTGGTTGCAAAGATAATAATAAAAAAAGAATAAATGGAAAAAAATGATGCACGTATTTGGTACAACCGCAAAGATTGGCATTTTTTTCGCACTCTTTCCATTTTTTAACGTTTATTTTGCGTTTAGTTTCGTTTTTTTTCGTTATCTTTGCAACCGAAAACAAACTACTATCGATTTAGACAAAAACTACTATGGTGCCAAGTAAGTTAAAGATTCGCACCCAAGAATTGGTGACACAATTCTGTTCAGGCGATGATCAGGCATTCGCTGAGTTGTACGATATGTACATTCAGATGCTTTACAATTATGGCCAGAAACTGACCAGCGACCAGGAGTTGCTGAGGGATTGTGTTCATGACGTGTTCGTCAAGGTGTATTTGAAGCGCAACGACAAGAATGCCATCAAGAACTTATGTTCCTATTTGTTGATTTCGTTGAAAAACCGTCTGCTGGATGAGTTCCGTCGTCAGGCGTTCACCACGCCAAACGAAGTGGAGGAGTACGAATATCGCCGTGCTGCTGAGGATGTGGAAAGGGACTATATCTGCCAGGAACGCAGCCTGTTTCAAACAGAGCAGGTGGCTCACCTCATGCAGAACCTGACTCGTCGCCAGCGCCAGGCTATTACCTTATATTATTTAGAAGAGCGCAAGTATGAGGAAATATGCAAGATCATGCAAATGAACTATCATTCCGTGCGCAACCTCATGCATCGTGGAATGCTGAAACTGCGTGAAGCTGCTATGTAATATTTTCTTTTTATTTCTGATTACAAAGTACAAAGTGTATCGTCTTTATAATAACTAAAAACGATGCACGTGAAAAGGCAGATATACACCAAAGTAGAACAGTTCCTGCGTGACGATGATTTCATTCGTTACGTAATGGATTGTTCGCCTGACGAGGAATCTTATTGGGTTTCGTACTTGTCTGCTGCTCCGCAAATTCGTTCTGCCTATCTTAAAGCTTACGACATTCTTATGCATCTTGATGAATGTGAACTTTTGACTCCCGAACAGGCAGAAGAACTCAAAATTCGCATTTTCAATACACTTCGTATCAAGGTTAATTAATACGTTAATCCCCAAAATCGAGGCTTAGCTGTCCGTCGCCCAGCATATTAAAGGTCTTCCGATGGTAGGGGCTAATGCCGTATTGACGAATGGCTTCACGATGTTTTTTGGTAGGATAGCCTTTGTTCGACAACCAATCATACTGAGGATATTCTTCTGCTAAACGATTCATATAATCGTCGCGATAGGTCTTGGCTAAAATGCTGGCAGCAGCAATCGACAGGTATTTCCCATCGCCTTTTACTATCGTAGTGTGGGGTAATTTATAATACGGTTTAAAGCGGTTGCCGTCGACGATGATAGCTTCGGGACGCACCGTCAGCTGATCCAAGGCGCGATGCATGGCCAAAATGGAGGCATTGAGGATGTTGATTTTGTCGATTTCATCGGGAGTTACCACGCCGACAGCCCAGGCTACGGCGTCGTGCTCAATGATTTCACGCAACTGGTAACGTTTCTTCTCTGTCAGCTGTTTGGAGTCGTTTAGAAGTTCGTTATGGTAATCCTCCGGCAGAATGACTGCTGCAGCAAAGACGCTGCCGGCCAAGCACCCGCGTCCTGCCTCGTCGCAGCCGGCTTCAATCTTTCCTTCGTAATAATGACTTGCTAACATCTTAATTATGCATTATGCATTATTAATTATGAATTGTTCAGAACATCTGACTGACTCGACGGATTCCGGCAACAAGGGTATCTACTTCTTCTTTAGTGTTATAGAGTGCGAAAGAGGCACGGACGGTGCCACTGATACCCAAGCGGTCCATCAGAGGCTGGGCACAATGGTGACCTGTTCGGACGGCAATGCCCAGACGGTCGAGCAGGGTACCCATGTCCAGATGATGGATGTTGCCAACAAGGAACGAAACGACAGCGTCTTTGTTCTTTGCTTCACCAAAAAGTTTCATTCCATCGATGGTCCTTAGCTGTTCCATACAATAGCGGGTCAGCTCCTGTTCGTGGGCATTAATGGCGTCCAGTCCGATGGAGTTGATATAGTCGATGGCTGTGGCTAGTCCGTGAGTGGCTACATAGTCGGGAGTGCCAGCTTCGAATTTGAAAGGCAGGCGCTCAAAGGTAGTTTTCTCCCAAGTAACCTTGTCAATCATTTCACCACCTCCTTGATAGGGAGGCAGCTTCTCTAACCACTCTTCTTTTCCATAGAGCACGCCAATACCCGTCGGGCCATACATCTTATGTCCGCTGAAAGCAAAAAAGTCGCAATCCATCGATTGAACATCAACTTTGAAGTGGGGTGTGCTCTGTGCTCCGTCAACCATAACGGGGATTCCATGCTGGTGGGCTATCTGGATAATTTTTTCTACTGGATTCACTGTTCCCAGCACATTGCTGACGTGGGCTATGCTGATGATTTTCGTTTTTTCAGTAATCATCGGTTCCAGCAAGTCCAAACACAACGTGCCATCGTCAGAAATCGGCAGATGTTTCACAATGATACCTCGCTTCATGGCTTGCAGCTGCCATGAAACGATGTTAGAATGGTGCTCCATATCAGTGACAATCACTTCGTCACCCTCTTGCATCTGACTTTCGCAGAATGATGAGGCTATCAAGTTGATGGCTTCTGTAGTACCACGTGTGAAAACGATTTCCTCGATCTTCTTGGCATTGACAAACTGGCGTACTTTTTCACGTGCTGCTTCGTGCAGATCGGTGGCCTGTTGCGAGAGATAGTGAACACCACGATGCACGTTGGCATTCACATTCAGGTATTCCTCACGCATCGCATCGAGTACACAAAGTGGTTTTTGTGTAGTAGCCGCATTATCCAAATAGACCAACGGCTTCCCGTATATTTCCCTTGACAAGATGGGAAAATCGGCTCTTATTTTCGCTATATCGTACATCATTATTCTGTAATTTGCTGCAAAGGTAGCGCAAACCGAACGAAAAACCAAATTAATTTGAGCTTTTCTGAGGTGCAATACCTTCGGTTTAAAGCCAAAGTTACTTAAAATAATATAAATGAATGCAACTTTTGGACGAAATCTGCATCTAATTACTAACTTTGCAGTCGCTTAGTATTAATTTAAAACAAAGTATAATGAAGAAGAGTATTTTTATGATTTCGCTGGTATCAGTGATGCTGATGTCCAGCTGCGCAAGTAAGAAACCTCTGCTGGAATGTCAGGAAGAGAATAAGGCTTTGCAGGCTAACTATCAGGAAACCAAGGAGCAGCTGGCCGCATCAACAACTCGTGTAGCAAGTCTTGAAGAACAGATTGCTGAACTTCGTAAGACCAATGCTACTTTACAGGCATCGCTCGACAAGAGTCTGACGAATACCAGTCAGAACAATGTTAGTATTGAGAAATTGGTTGACCAGATCAATGAGTCAAACAAGTACATCCGTCATTTGGTAGAGGTAAAGTCGAAGAGTGACTCTCTGAATATGGTTCTTACCAACAATTTGACCCGTTCTCTTTCTAAGGAAGAACTCAAAGAGGTTGATGTACAGGTGCTGAAGGGTGTGGTCTATATTTCATTGGCAGACAACATGCTTTACGAAAGCGGTACCTACACCATCAACAAGCGTGCCTCTGAGACTTTGTCCAAGATTGCTAAAATCATCAAGGACTATAAGGATTACGATGTGCTGATAGAGGGTAATACCGATGATGTACCCATTAAGCGCGAGAATATTCGCAACAACTGGGACCTTTCATGTCTGCGTGCTTCCAGTGTCGTACAGGCTCTGCAGAACGACTATGGTGTAGACCCCAAGCGTTTGACTGCTGGTGGTCGTGGTGAGTATAATCCTCTCCAGCCCAATACGACTGAAGTGGGCAAACAGCGTAACCGTCGTACACAGATTATCATTACTCCGAAGTTAGACGAGTTTATGGATCTGATAGGTCAAGCACCCGAATCTAAATAATGTATAATAAGGTATAAGGAATTGGAGATTTGATTTATGTCAAGTCTCCATTTCTTTTTGTGTAAACTATACATTTTTCTCTCAGAAAGTTTGGAGGAATGGAAAATTAGTCGTACCTTTGCACCCGCTTTCAGGGAGAGT
>JAEEGI010004096.1_pt1 | contig 34394 bp, 27 predicted proteins | sample 8958751 | NCBI WGS metagenome assembly JAEEGI01 (sample SAMN16246545, study PRJNA631951) | gut metagenome | biome: gut microbiome; feature: rumen; material: KS-attached | host: Bos | place: Iran: Karaj | collected 2018-10
GCAACATCGGCACGCGCGAGACGATCGGGGCCCTCAAGGCCATCGACGACTTCCGTTTCCTGGTGAACTTCATCGCCACCACCATCGAGGTGGAGAACTTCGAGTCCAAGATCCAGCTCCTCGAGTATGACGATGTCAAGGTGCGCGCCCTCAAGCTCCTCAGCATCCTGGAGGTGCAGGTGGAGCTGATGAAGATCAAGCAGGAGATCAACCAGAAGGTCAAGAGCGAGATCGACCAGCAGCAGCGCGAGTACTACCTCAACAACCAGCTCCGCACCATCCAGGAGGAGCTCGGCATGGACGATGCCGAAGAGTTCGACAAGTTCCGCGAGCGGGCCGCCGCGAAGAAGTGGCCCAAGCAGATCGGCGAGGCCTTCAACAAGGAGCTCGCCAAGCTCGAGAAATACAACCCTTCCTCGCCGGACTACAGCGTCCAGTACAACTACCTCGAGTTTATGCTCGACCTCCCCTGGGGCGAGATGAGCAAGGACAACCTGGACCTGCAGAACGCCCAGAAGGTCCTCGACGAGGACCACTACGGGCTCGACACGGTCAAGGACCGCATCGTCGAGTACCTGGCCGTGCTCAAGCTCAAGGGCAATATGAAGTCGCCCATCCTCTGCCTCTACGGCCCTCCGGGCGTGGGCAAGACCTCCCTGGGCAAGTCCGTGGCGCGGGCCCTCGGGCGCAAGTACGTGCGCATCGCCCTCGGCGGCATGCACGACGAGGCCGAGCTCCGCGGCCACCGCAAGACCTATGTGGGCGCCCTCCCGGGCCGTATCCTGAACGGCATCGCCCGGGCCGGCACCTCCAACCCGGTGATCGTCCTCGACGAGGTGGACAAGCTCGCCGCCGACTTCAAGGGCGACCCTTCGTCCGCCCTGCTGGAGGCGCTCGATCCCGAGCAGAACTCCACCTTCCACGACAATTACCTCGACCAGGACTACGACCTCAGCAACGTCCTGTTCATCACCACGGCCAACAGCACCGCTCCCATCCAGCCGGCCCTGCTGGACCGCATGGAGCTGATCAACGTGACGGGCTACCTGGCCGAAGAGAAGATGGAAATTGCCCGGAAATTCCTCGTTCCCAAGCAGTTGAACGAGCACGGCATCCCCAAGAGCGGGCTCAGGATCGACAAGGCGGCCCTGGGGGCCATCATCGATGAGTACACCCACGAGTCGGGCGTGCGCGGCCTGGAGAAGCAGATCGCCAAGATCGCCCGCGTCACGGCGAAGAAAATCGCGATGGGCCAGGACTATCCCAAGACCATCAAGAAAGAGCACCTCAAGGAATACCTCGGCCTGCCGACCAATTTCCACGACCTGCAGAAGGGCAACGAGGCCCCGGGCGTGGTGACGGGCCTGGCGTGGACCCAGATGGGCGGAGAGATCCTCTTCGTGGAGAGTTCCGTCTCGGGCGGCAAGGGGGTGATGAGCATGACCGGCAACCTCGGCGACGTGATGAAGGAGTCGGCGACCATCGCCTACCAGTACATCAAGGCCCATCCCGAGATGGCCGGCCTGACCTCCGAGCAGTTCGCCGCCAAGGACATCCACGTCCACGTGCCCGAGGGCGCCACGCCCAAGGACGGACCCTCCGCGGGCATCACGATGGTCAGCTCGATGGTCTCGGCGCTGCGCGGCCAGGCCGTCCGGCACGGCATCGCGATGACCGGCGAAATGACCCTGCGCGGGCGCGTGCTGCCCGTCGGGGGCATCAAGGAGAAGATCCTCGCCGCCAAGCGCGCGGGCGTCCGCACCATCGTCATCTCCGAGGACAACCGCAAGGACATCGAGGACATCAAGGAGATCTACATCAAAGGCCTCGAATTCCACTACGTCAAGGACATCCAGGACGTCATCAACTTCATCTTCTAGACCCGCCGGCGGCAGCAAACTCGCCCCCGGAGAGCAGAAAAGCAGCTGTCGCTAAATGCTCTCCGGGGGCGAGCCTGCTGTCCGCCTACAGTTTCCAGTCGATAGGGGTCTGGCCGCGGAAGGTGAGGTAGTCGTTGCAGCGGGAGAAGTGGCGGCAGCCGAAGAAGGCGCCGCGGGCCAGCGGAGAGGGATGCGCGGCCTCGAGGACGAGGTGGCGCGAGGCGTCGATGAGCGGCGCCTTACTGCGGGCGTAGGCCCCCCAGAGCAGGAAGACGACCCCGTCCTGCCGCTCCGACACCGTGCGGATCACCGCATCCGTGAAAGTCTGCCAGCCGATGGCGCTGTGCGAAGTAGGCTCCCCCGCCCGCACAGTCAGCACCGCATTGAGCAGCAGCACCCCCTGACGCGCCCAGGGCGTCAGATCCGGACTGCCGGACATCCGGATACCCAGATCGGACTCGATCTCCTTGAAGATGTTCTTGAGCGAAGGCGGCGCGGGCACGCCCTGCGGCACGCTGAAGCACAGGCCCATCGCCTGCCCGAAACCGTGGTAAGGATCCTGGCCGAGGATCACGACCTTGGTACGGTCGAGCGGGCAGAGGTCGAAAGCCCGGAAAATCTGGCCGCCGGGCGGGAAAATGCGGCGGCCGGCCGCCTTCTCCGCGTGGAGATATTGCACCAGGTCCGCGAAATACGGCTGATCGAACTCGGATTGGAGCGCCTGACGCCAGGAATCTTCGATTTTCACTGTCATATTCCAAATATACACATTTTTATGTAAATTTGTATTTATGAATACGATTGCACTGTTCCCGGGCTCTTTCGACCCCTTCACCGCGGGACATCTCAACATCCTCGGCCGCGCCCTGACCATGTTCGACACCGTCGTCGTGGCCGTGGGTATTAACCAGGACAAGCGCGGCTTTTTCACCAACGAGCAGAAGCTGGACATCATCCGCCAGGCCACGGAGTCGTTGGGCGACCGCGTCCGGATCATCTCCTACGACTGCCTGACCATCGACATCTGCCGCCAGCTTGGCATACGCCACATCGTGCGGGGCACGCGCAATATGATGGATTTCGACAATGAGAAGGCCATCGCCGACGCCAACCGCCGCCTGGCCCCGGAGATCGAGACCATCATCATCCCGACCGCCCAGGAATTCGCCCACATCTCCTCCTCGGCCGTCCGCGACCTGCTCCGCCATCACGGCGACACCAGCCAGTTCCTCCCCGAAGGGATCGTCCTGCCCGACACGCTGTGAGCCTATGCGCCGCCTGATCCTCCTCCTGCTCGCCCTCGGGCTCTGCCTGCATCTCGGCGCCCAACCGGACACCACGGGCCGCTATGCGCCCCTGGACAGCCTGCTCACGCAGTTCTACGGGGCGCTGGAGCGCGAGGAGATCTCCGTCAAGAATAATGAATTCGACAGCCTCATCGAGAGCTGCCGCGATTCGCTGACGCGCCAGCACGTCGCGCTCGCGATCTTCGACCACTACCGCTACAGCCGCGTGATGGGCGAAGAGGCCGTGGCCGTCCACATCTATGACGAATGGATTGCCTCCGGCAAAGTGAAGACGCGCAGCGAATTCGAACTCTTCGAAGCAGAACGCTTCAGCCTGGAGAACCGGAACACCCTGATCGGGATGCAAGCCCCGCAGATCACGCTCCGCACTCCCTGCGGCGGACGCCGCACCATCCCGGAAGGCAAGCGTCCCGCCGTGCTCTTTTTCTACTCACCGAACTGCTCCAAATGCCGCCTGGAGACCTATGTCCTGCCCACCGTACTCGCCGAAGTGGATTTCCCGATGGACTTCTACGCCATCGACGTGGATGCGGACCGCAAGGACTTCCGCGCCTTCCGCAAAGCGATCAAGACCGACAACCGCAAGGTCAGGATCGTCCACCTCTGGGACCCGAAGAGCGAATCCACCCTCCTGCTGGACTACGGCGTGTTTTCCACGCCCAAGGTATTCGTGGTCTGGGAAGACGGCGAAATCCTGGGACGGCGGCTGGAGATGGAGAACCTGCAGCAAATCATTCAATATATCAATATGCTCTATGGCCAAGAGAAAGAAGAGTAGCAAGAAATTCACCAACGTGGACCCGGCCTACCTCGACAAGCAGCGGGCCTCGCTCCGGCGCATCCACCGCAAGTCCGTGCTCTTCAACGCACAGGAGCTTGCGGCCATCGACACCTATTGCAAGCGTTTCAGGGTATCGTCCCGCTCCGCCCTGATCCGCCAGGCCGTGATGGAACACGTCCTCGCCGGACTCGACGAGAGCCATCCGAAGCTGTTCTAGCGCCGTTTCCCGGGCAGGAAAAGCCGCACGAGAAGCACGGCGGCGAGCAGCAGGAACACGAGGGTGCACACCCGGCCGACCACGTCGCCGTGGCGTACGAAAGCGGTCTGCGCCGAACTCAGGTGCACCAGCGAAGACAGGGTCCCGCGCGTCCACCAATCCGTCTGGGACAGGATTTCGCCCCGCTGATCGATAAAGCAGGAGATGCCGGTGTTGCCGCAGCGGGCAATGTCGCGCCGCAGTTCGATCGCCCGCAGGCGGGCATAACTGAGATGCTGCCGGTAGCCCGGGGTATTCCCCCACCAGGCATCGTTGGTGATCACGGTCATCGCCTTCGCCCCCGCACGGACATATTCCGCCGCATATTCCCCATAGACAGACTCATAGCAGATGGCGCAGCCGATCGGGATGCGCCCGGGTCCGAAGTGCAGCAGCGAGACTCCGTCCTGCCCCACGCAGCGGCCCATCAGACCGCCCACGCCCATTTTTTTGGAAAGCCAGTCGTCCAGCGGGGCGAAAATCCGGGGATAGGGCGTCAATTCCGTCCCCACCACCAACTTGCTTTTGTGATAGATTTCCGGTTCCTCCCCGGGTCGGACCATCAGGGCGCTGTTGTGCGAGAGGACCCAGCCGTCGCCGAAGGGGCGGGCCAGGATGTCCGGGGCGGCACGCGTCTGGAAAATCTCATAGGTGCTGGCCCCGAGGAGCATTTCCGCACCGGGATGCTCTCCCAGGAAACGCTGGACGCGCTGGAGGGTCGGGGAGCTCTGCGGATCATCCAGGAACACGTCGCCGGTGAAGGTCTCCGGGCCGAGCAGCAGCACCGGGGTGGCGGGCCGGCCTGCGAGCGCGCCCTCGAACTCATCCAGCAGGACGGTCGTCTGGGCGGACTGGGGCAGGGACTCGAATTTCTCGTAGGGGTCGAAGTTCGGCTGCCCGATCACCACATCCACCGTGCCCTCCGAGCGCTCCTCATAAGCGGAATAGATGAGCTTGGAGACGAGCACGGGACCCGCGACCGCCAGGACGATGCCCACGGAAGCGCATCCGCGCGCCAGATCGTTCCAGCGCTGCCAGCGCCCGTCACGAAGGGCCGTCATCAGGCCGAAAACCCCGAGGTTGCACAGCCAGACCCAGAGCGATCCCCCCATCATCCCGGTGTATTCATACCACTGGACGGTACGGGTGCTCTGCGCGAAGGCGCCGCCGAGCGTGAGCCAGGGCCAGGAGATCTGCACGTCGAAATAATGCCGTTCCCAGGCGATCCACATCACCGCCAGGAAAAGATAAGGCAGGACCCCGTGGAGCCGCTTCTTCGCCAAACGGAAAAGCAGCCAGACCAGCAGCATCTGCGCCGCGTTCGCGACGATGGCGAACAGGCCGCCGCCCACCGTGGCGTTGCACACCCAGAAGGTAGTGGCGGCGTTCCAGGCCAGGAACGTCGCGGCGGGATACATCCACCGGCAGCGGAGCTTCTCGCGCTCCGCAAACGCATCCACGTACAACAGGGGTACGAAAGCGACCAGCGCGAGCGCGCCGGTGTGCGGAACCAGCCAGGGCAGGCTGAGCAGCAGGGCCGACAGGGCCGTGAGCAGCCAGAGAAGGGTCTGCGGTCGTCTCATCATTCTTCGGGCATCTGACCGCTGTACCTCCGCCATTTGTCCAGGAGGGCGGTCATATCCTCCGGAAGGGTGGAATCGAATTGCAACCATTCACCCGTACGCGGGTGCAGGAAACCCAGGGTCTTGGCGTGGAGCGCCTGCCGGGGGCAGATCTCGAAGCAGTTGTGGATGAACTGCTTATATTTGGCGTAGATGGTTCCCTTGCGGATCTCGCTGCCGCCGTAGCGCTCGTCGTTGAAGATGGGATGCCCCAGCTGGGACATGTGGACGCGGATCTGGTGGGTGCGGCCGGTCTCCAGCTTGCACTCGACCAGGGTCACGAAGCCGAAGCGCTCCAGCACCTGCCAGTGCGTGACGGCGCGCTTGCCGTGGTCTTCGTCCGCAACGGCCTTGAAGCGAAGGCGGTCCGAGGGGTCGCGGCCGATGTAGCCCTCGACGGTGCCCGCTTCCTCGCGGAGATCACCCCATACGATGGCCTGGTAGCGGCGCTCGATGCTGTGCTCGAAGAACTGCCGGGCGAGCTTCAGCTGGGCTTCGTCGTTCTTCGCGACGGCGAGCAGGCCGCTGGTGTCCTTGTCGATGCGGTGCACCAGGATGCCCATCCGCTCGTCCATCGCCTCGCTGTCGGCGCTGAGGCCCAGGTGATGCGCCAGGGCGTTGACCAGCGTGCCCTCGTAGTGACCGTGGCCGGGATGGACCACCATCCCCGCCGGCTTGTTGAGTACCAGCACATCCCCGTCTTCATAGACAATATTCAAGGGGATGTCCTGCGGGATGATCTCCAGCCCGCGGCGCCGGTAGGGCATCACGAAACGGATGATATCTCCCGGGCGGACGATGTAGTTGGCTTTGACCGTAGTCTCCCCCACCCGCACATAGCCCTCCTTGAAGGCCTGCTGGATGCGGTTGCGGGAGGTGTCCTCGAGATGGGTGGACATATACTTGTCAATCCGGACAGGGGCCTGTCCCGGGTCCACTTCCAGGCGGAAGTGCTCGAACATCTCCTGCGGTACCTCGGGGCTCATTTCTTCGAGGAGGTCTGGGCCGGAACCTTGGAGGGATCGTTGGTCAGCGAAAGGGTCACTTCGCTGCCGAGGCGGACCTTCTCGGAGGCGGAGGGACGCTGCTGGTAGACCACGGCGCTGACGGAGTCGGCGTAGGTCTTGACCGTCTCGTCAAAGTGTAATTTGCCCAGGTTGAGCGAGCTCTCCTGCGCGAGGTCCACGGCGTGGAGATACGGCTTGCCGACGAGTTTGGGGGTGTAGGTCATGTTGTCGTTGGGGCTCATACCCACCACGAGGTTGATCGTGGTGCCGCTGGCCAGGCGCGTGCCGGCCTTGATGTCCACTCCGCCGCGCTGCTGGCGGAGGACGTTGTTGGTGGCGATGTCCCGGACATAGATCAGGCGGCCCAGCACGAGGCCGTTGCGGATCAGCTCCGCTTTGGCCTGGCGCATCGAGTAGCCGACCAGGGCCGGCATCACCACCTCCTTGGGTACGGTGGTATTGGTGGTCAGGCGGATGCGCCGGCCGCGCTTGACGCTCTCCCCGGGGTCGGGGGTCTGGAGATAGACCGCGCCCGGCTTGAGCCGCTTGACGTAGACCGAATCCGTCACGAGCACCCTCACACCTGCACTCGAAGCGACTTTCTGCGCCTCCTGCAGGGTCATATTGGTGAAGTCCGGCACCGTGATCTCCCGGCCGTGCTGGGTGATGACCGCGAGCAGCACGCTCGCAAGCAGCACCACAGCGGCCACGAAGGCAGCGGCGAGCAGGAGGTTCTTGACGATCCAGTTGTTGAGTAATGACTTCTTCTTGGTATCCATTGTCAATTTCCAATTAGCATCAAAATGCCCCGCACCAGCAGGACGACGGCGAAGGCGCACACCAGCGCACCCGCCACGCGGCTCACGATCCGCAGGGTCCGCTCCTTAATCCGCAGGAAGCGCGCGAGCAGCCCGCTCACGACCAGCCAGTACAGCGCTTCGCCCGCTCCGATCAGCACGGCGAGCAGGGGCAGTGGAGCACTGGACCCGGCTCCGAGGCCGAAAGCCGTCAGCAGGGCCAGCATCGTGGCCAGCGCCGCCGGATTGGACAGGGTGCTGACGAAAGCCTGGGTCACGCAGCTCCAGTCCGAGAGCTGCCGCTTCTCCTCGGGCAGGGTCAGGGAGACCTCCCGGAAGAACATCCCCGCGCCGATCGCCCCGATGATTACCCCGCCGGCCAGCATGAAGATGGCCTGGTGGGAGAGCACGAAGTCCTTGATCAGCTCCAGGGTCAGCAGGCCCACGGCCGCATAGACCATATCGCCTGCCGCAGCGCCGAGTCCGACCATCGCCCCCTTGCGCCGCGAATGGCAGAGGGTCCGCTGTACCACCATCACGAAGATGGGGCCCACGGGCACGGCGGCGATGATGCCGACCAGCAAGGCTTTGAGCAACTCTATGATCACAACCTGCAAAGATACAAAAAGCGGTTTGCGTTTGCAAACCGCTTTTTGTATCAAGAGATCGGGAAAGACTGGATCTAAGGACGGCCGCCGAAGCCGCCACCCATTCCGCCGCCGCCCATCATGCCGCCGCCCATGCCGCCACGCATGCCGCCGCCCATGCCGCCGCCACGGTTGCCGCGACCGCCTCTGCGGCCGCCGAAGTTGCCGAAGTTGTAGGAGAAGGAGAGCAGGACGTAACGGCCGAGCGTGTTGCTCAGGCTTTCAGTATGCTGGGCGCTGCTGTCGGTCACGCTGAGGGCGCGGGACTGGGCCAGCAGGTCGGTCACGGACAGGGACAGGGTCACGGCGCCGATCCGCTTGTTCACCGTCATATTGACGAGGGTCTGCGGAGTGGGATTGGTCGTGTAGCCGTTGTACCAGAAATAGTTGGCATCCGCCTGGACATCCATCCCGGCTGCGATCCAGTTCCAGGTGAAATCGAAGCTGACGTTGTTGCGCCAGGTCATCGTCGGCGTCAGGTCGCGGGAGGTAGCGGCCTTGCCGGTCTGGATATAGGAGGTGCGGCTCATGTTGGTGTTGCCGCTCAAGTTCATCGACACATAGGCGCCGCGGTAGGTCAGGCGGAGCATCTGGGACATGTTGATGTTATTGGTCGTGATGCCCACGATGTGCGCATTGTGGTACACCGGGTCGTTGAACTGCGCGATGAACCAGTCCATGAACTCATAGAAGCCTTCATCGGTGTACTTGCTCATGTCCACGTTCACGCCTTCAAAGGAGAAGGACTGGCGCCAGTTGGCGCTACCCTGGTTGCTGATGGAGAACTCGGAGCGGCCGATGGGGATGTTGAAGAAGTAGTTGCCGCCGGCGTTGCCGATGGTCGGGCTGTTGAAAGGCATGGTGTAACGGCCGCCGTTGGTGCCGGTGATGGCCAGCGTCGAGATCGGGTTCTGCGTGAAACCGCCGTTGATACGGAAGTTGGCGGAGATGAACTTCTCGCGGTTGTTGTAGCGGACGTTGGTGTTCATGTTGTGGTTGAAGTACGGCGTCAGGGTCGGGTTACCGAAACGCACGTTCAACGGGTTGGTATAGTCCGGGACCGGCATGAGGTCGGAGGTCTCAGGCTGGTTGGAAGTACCCCGGTAGTTGAAACGGAGGTTCCAGTTGTCGCTGGGGTTCCAGGTCAGCATCGCCTGCGGGGAGAAGTTGAAGCGGTTGTCCTCGTACTTCTGCGGTTTGAGCTGGCCGGTCGTCTTGTCGTAGACGTCGGAATACGTGTAGGTGTAGTTCGGCATGGCGGTGAAACCGGCCTGCATGTGGAACTTGTCGTTCTGGAAGAGGACGTTGCCGCCGATATCGTGGCGCCGGTTGACGCGCTCCGTGGCGTTGGTATTCTGGAGATCGAGCACATCGGGGCCCTGCAGCAGGTCATAGGTCTTCTTGTCGGACTTGGACTTGTTCCAGGAGAAGTTATAGTTGGCCTCGAGGTAGAAGTAGTTGCCGAGGGGCTCGGTGTAGGTCATCCGGGCGGTGGTCTGGTAGCTGTTCGACCCGTTAACGGAATGCTGGTAGAGATGCGTCTGGCCACCCTGCTCCACATATTCGGTCAGGTTGTTGTTGATGGCATCGGAGGAGTTCTTGCTGAAGCTATAGCGGACGTTCGCCGTGAGGGTACGGCCCGGGATGCCGAGACGCTGCCGGTAGAGGGCGTAGCCGGAGGTGCTGAAATTCTTGCCGGCGCTGGAGCTGTTCGTCGTAGCCTTGTTCTGCTGGACCAAGGTACCGCCGCTGTCACGCCAGGAATCGCTGTTGCCCATCGAGGCGCTGGTATTGTTGCCGAAGCTCACTTCCGGCTCGAAGATGATGTTCGCATTGTCGGAGAACTTGTGCTCGAGACGGAGGCCGAAGCTGTGGTTGTCCCGGGTCGAGTTGCTCTGTGAATGGCTGTTTTGGATCTGGTCGTAGTTGACGAGTTTGTTGGTCGAGGACCGGTCGTTCAGCGACTCATTACTGTTGTGGTTGTAGTTGTAGTTGCCGCCGATCTGCATACGGCCGTCAAAGGCTTCCGTGGCAGCGTTGAGGCCGCCGCCGTAGGAGGTGGAGATGCCGCCTCCGCCGCCCATGCCACCGCCGCCGAAGCCGCCGCCGGGACCACCGCCGAAGTTGCCGCGGCCGCCGCCGCGCCCGCCGTTGGTGTTACCGCCGTTGAGGATGAGGCTGAGCTGGGTCTTCTGGGTGAACTTCCCGAGGAACATGTTGCCGACATAGCGCCAGTCGTTGAGGTCGCCCTCGCCCGCCGGGACGTCGTGGCCCACACCCAGGGTGGCGCGGCCGATCAAACCTTGCATCGCACCGGGCTGGACGGAGAGGTCGATGACCGTCTCCTCCTCACCGTCGTCGATGCCGGTGAATTCAGCCTGCTCGGACTTCTTGCGGATGACTTTCAATTTGTTGACGACCTTGGCCGGAAGGTTCTGGGTGGCCACATTGGGATCGTTGAGGAAGAAGGTCTTGCCTTCGATCGTGATCTTGCGGATGGTCTCGCCGTTCGCGGTGATCGTGCCGTTGTCGTCCACCTCGATGCCCGGCATCTTCTTGAGCACGTCGATGAGGTTGTCGGTGTCGGTCGGGTTGAATGCCGCGACGTTGTACTCGACCGTATCCTTCTTGATGATGATCGGGTTGCCGAGTGCGGTGACTTCGGCGGCATCCAGTTGCTCGCTGTCGACCTTCATCTTGATCTGCTCCAGGTTGATGAGTTTGGACTCCATCTTGACCGGGGCTTCGTAAGCAATGTAGCCCATCAGTTCGGCCTTGATGGAGTACGAGCCGTTGCGGACGGATTCAATGGTAAACTCACCTTTATCGTTGGAGAGAACATACTTGGTGGGACGGGATTGTCCGTCGCGGGTCAGGGAGACGGTGGCGAAACCCAAGGCTTCCCCTGTCGACTCATCGACCAGGACGCCCTTGATAGAGTTCTGGGCAAACAAGCAAAATCCCAGAAACATCCCTGCGGAAAGCAGGAGGACTTTCTTGAAAAACATACGGTTACTTTTTTACGCGCTCCGGATTTGATGCTACGAACTTTTCCCAACTCGTGGCGGCTTGAACGGTGGCAAGCGGGCTGGTCAACTGGTAAAAGTGACACATCGCCAGGGCGAGAGCGTCCGTCGCATCGAGGTATTTGCTAGCAATTTTAATGCCAAGGGTACGCTGAACCATCAAAGAAACTTGCTCTTTTGAGGCCGCTCCATTGCCGCAGATGGCCATTTTGGCCTTGCGCGGGGCATATTCATATATATGGACACCGCGGTTCAGGCCGGCGATCATCGCCGCCCCCTGGGCGCGACCCAGTTTGAAGATGACCTGGGCGTTCCGCCCGTAGAAGGGCGACTCGATCGCCAGGTCGTCCGGATGGTGGAGATCGCAGAGCGCGCCGACTTTCTCGTGGATGACCTCGAGTTTGTCGTAGGGCGACTCGATCTTGCGCAGGTCCACCACACCCATGTCCACGAAGGACGGGTGCCCGGCGGCATCCACGCGCACGATCCCGAAACCGAGGATGTTGGTTCCGGGATCGATGCCGAGGATGGTTCTTTCTTTTTTAGTCAATTTTGTCGAATCCTGTGTAAGGGCGGAGGACCTCCGGGATCACGATGCCGTCCGGGGTCTGGTTGTCCTCGAGCAGGGCGGCCACCACGCGCGGGAGCGCCAGGGAGCTGCCGTTGAGCGTATGGGCAAGGCGGGTCTTGCCGGTCTCGTCGCGATAGCGCAGGTGCAGGCGGTTGGCCTGGTATGTCTCGAAGTTGGACACGGAGGAAATCTCCAGCCAGCGGCCCTGGGCCGCGGACCACAGTTCGAAATCATAGGTGATTGCGGAAGTGAAGCTCATATCCCCGCCGCAGAGGCGCAGGATCCGGTACTTGAGACCGAGCCGGTTGACCAGGGACTCCACGTGGGCGACCATCTCGTCCAGGGCCCGGTAAGACTCTTCCGGCTTCTCCACGCGCACGATCTCGACCTTGTCGAACTGGTGCAGGCGGTTCAGGCCGCGGACGTCCTTGCCGTAGGAGCCGGCCTCGCGGCGGAAGCACGGCGTGTAGGCCGTCAGGCGCTGCGGGATCTCGCCCTCGCCCAGGATCACGTCCCGGAAAATGTTGGTCACGGGCACCTCGGCCGTCGGGACCATATAGAAGTCGTCCAGGTTGGCATGGTACATCTGGCCCTCCTTGTCGGGGAGCTGGCCCGTGCCGAAACCGGACGCGGCATTGACCATCACGGGCGGCTCGACCTCCTGGTAGCCGGCCGCGGTGTTGGCGTCGAGGAAGAAGTTGATCAGCGCGCGCTGCAGCTTGGCACCCTTGCCCTTGTAGACCGGGAAGCCAGCGCCGGTGATCTTGACACCCAGGTCGAAGTCGATGATGTCGTACTTCTTGGCGAGCTCCCAGTGCGGCAGCGCTCCCTCGGGCAAGACCACCTCGGGACCGCCGGTCTTGACGATCTCATTGTCCTCGGCACCCTTGCCGGGCTTGACCAGGGCACAAGGAGTATTGGGCAGCAGCACCAGCTGGCGCTCCAACTCGGCGGAAGCCTCGTCCATGCGGGCGAGCAGTTCGCCGGAGCGGGCCTTGAGCGCAGCCACCTCGGCCTTGGCGGCCTCGGCTTCCTCGCGCCGTCCCTGGCGCATCAGGCCGCCGATCTCGGCCGCTTTCTGCTTCTGGACGGCGAGCAGGGCGTCGCTCTCCGTCTGGTAGCTGCGGCGGGCGGCATCGAGCTCGAGCACCTTGTCCACGATCGGCTGAGCGTCGAAATTCTTGATTTTCAATTTCTCGACGACCGCTGCGGGGTCATCGCGAAGCATCTTGAGTGTCAACATATTCCTCTGGTTTAATAGACAAAAGGACCCACACCCGTCTCGAAGTGCAAGTCCTTTGATTCAACTTTCGTCCCCGAGATCAGTTCTCAAAGGGGACCACCGACACGTAGGATTTGTTCTCCCGCTTGCGGGTGAATTTCACCGTACCGTCCACGAGGGCATACAGGGTGTGGTCCTTGCCCATACCGACGTTGCGATCCGGGTTGTGGACCGTGCCGCGCTGGCGGACGATGATATTGCCGGCTTTCACGACTTCGCCGCCGAATTTCTTGAGACCCAGGCGCTTGCTCTGCGACTCACGACCGTTCTTGGAACTGGATTGACCTTTCTTGTGTGCCATAACTCTTAAGCGATTTCGTTGATCTTGATCTTGGAAAGTTTCTGACGGTGACCATTGAGCTTCTGGAAGCCCTTGCGGCGGATCTTCTTGAAGACCAGCACCTTGTCAGCCTTGGCATCATCCTCGAGGACGGTGGCCTTGACCACGGCACCCTCGACATAGGGAGCACCCACCTTCACGGCCGCGTCGTCCGCGACGAGAAGGACTTTCTTGAACTCCACATCAGCACCCTTGGCATCGGCGAGCCGCTGCACAAAGATTTCGTTGCCAGCTTCCACCTTGAACTGCTGGCCTGCAATGTCTACGATTGCGTACATAAAGTAAAACTTATTAAAAGTTTCGGCCGTAAGCGTCTGCTCCGGGGCAGCTCTTTATCAATGGCTTAGCGGTCATCTAATTCAATTGGGCTGCGAATTTACGCAAAATTCCCCATTCCGCCAAATAATTCTTTCTTTTTCGCTTTTGCATCCTAACAATATTGTTACTAAATTTGTCGTATGGATCAAGTCTTCCCCTACAACAGACCCGTGACCGGCAGGCAGCACATCGGCCGCCAGACCGAAGCGAAGATTTTCACCAACCTGCTCGCCCAGGGCGAGAACATCGTCATCTACGAGCCGCCCAAGAGCGGCAAACACTCCCTGGTGCAGCAGGGCTTCCTCAATATGAAATATACCGGGCAGCGTTTCGAGCCCGTGCAGCTCTCCCTGCTGAACATCCGCAGCCTGGACGAGCTGACGCTCCGCCTCGCCGGCTGCGCCCTGCAGACCGCGGGCAGCGGCCCGGAGAATTATGCGCGCGCCGCCCAGGAGCATCTCGCCGGGAGCCACCTGGTCTTCGACCCCGCCCGTTTCAGCAGCTGTGCGGAGATGGTCTCCGCCTCCTGGGAGCTGGACGAGGGAGACCTGCGCGCGGCCTTCCTGCTCCCCTACCGCATCGGGGCGCAGGCCGGCGTACGCCGCATCGTGGTGCTCGAAGAGTTCTCCAACGTGATGCTCACCGACGCGGGCGAGACCGCTTGCCGCATCCTCGAAGAGGTGTTCAAGACCCTGCCCCCGGAGCTCGCCGGCGGCGCTTGCTACGTCTTCCTCGGCTCGCAGGTCAATGCGATGCACGAGATCTTCGGGATCCGGCGCTGGTTCTGGCGCCGGGTGGAGCGCCTCCGCCTCGCCCCCCTCGAAGCCAAGGATATCGCGGACTACATCACCCGCGGCTTCCTGACCTCGGGCAAGGTCATCGAACGCGAACAGATGCTCGGCGTCTGCCAGCTCTTCCGCAACAACATCTGGTACATCACCCATTTCAGCGCCATCTGCGACTCCCTGACCCGCGGCTATATCCTGGAGCAGACCCTCCAGGAGGCGCTCGCCAGCCTGCTCGCGGTCCACGAGGGGCGCTTCGTCGCCACGATGAACGACCTGACCACTTTCCAGGTCGGCCTGCTGCACGCCATCCTGGACGGCCACAAGCGCTTCAGCAGCGCCGAGGTGATCAAGCGCTACGGCCTCAACTCTTCGGCCAACGTCCGCCGGCTCAAGGATGCCCTCTGCAAGAAAGAAATCGTGACCTTCGACGGGGAGGACAACCCCGTCATCCTGGATCCGCTCTTCGAGTACTGGGTCCGCAAGTTCTATTTCAAAATGCCCGTCTAGAGATGAAAAAACGTATTGCCGTCCTGACCGGCGCCGGTGTGAGCGCCGAAAGCGGCCTGGGGACCTACCGCGACAACGGCGGCCTCTGGGACAACTACGACCCGATGGTGGTGGCCTCCGCCGAAGGCTGGGCCCGCAATCCCGGGCTCGTCCTCGACTTCTACAACATGCAGCGTGAGAAGTTGCGCGAAGTCCAGCCCAACGAGGCGCACCGGCTCATCGCCTCCCTGGAGGAGAAATACACTGTGGACGTGATTACCCAGAACGTGGACAATCTCCACGAGCGGGCCGGCTCCACGCACGTAGTGCACCTGCACGGCGAAGAGACCAAGATCCGCCCGGAGAACACCTGCAACGACTACGACGGTTTCTCCGAAAAATATGTCGTGGATATCGGCTACCAGGCCGTGCACCTGGGCGACAAGGCCCCCAACGGGGCCCAGTACCGCCCGCATATCGTCTTCTTCGGCGAGGCCGTACCGAAGATCGAGCGTGCCGTGGAGATCGTCTCGCAGGCGGATATCGTCTTGATCGTAGGCACCTCCCTGCAGGTCTATCCCGCTGCCGGGCTCTACCGCTATGCCCGCCCCGATGCGCCGATCTACCTGATCGATCCGGCGGACGTGCGCCTCTACGACAGCCGCGTGCACCACATCCGCAAGGTGGCGACGGAAGGAATGAAAGAATTTGTTGGATTGTTAAAATAAATTACTACCTTTGCATCCCCGAAAAGAAAAGGAGGTGTAAAGCAAATGATTATCGTACCCGTAAAAGAAGGCGAAAACATCGAACGCGCCCTTAAGAAATTCAAGCGGAAGTTCGAAAAGACCGGTGCCGTCCGCGAGATGCGCGCCCGCAAGAATTTCCAGAAGCCGTCCGAGCTGCGTCGCATCGCGAAGCAGAAAGCTATCTACGTGCAGCATCTGCGTCTCCTGGACGAGCAGTAGACGTACCGTCTACGCCTTATGACTGGGGGAAGGATCCCCCAGACCCCCTCGGTCACTGCGTTCCGAGTTTCGGGCAAAGACATATCGGATTCCCGTGAAAGCGGGAATCTTTTTTTTGTCTATCTTTGCAGAGAACCGTTACCATCCGCGTATGAAAAGATTTCTCTGCCAGGTCCTTGGGCTGCTGCTGTGCTCGGGCGCGCTGTACGCCGGCACCCCGGCTTTCTACAACATCCTGGACTACGGCGCCCTGCCGGGAGGCTGCGAAGCGGCCAATGTCCCGATCAATGCCGCCATCGCGGCGGCCCACGCCGCCGGAGGCGGGACCGTGGTGGTCCCCGCCGGACAGTGGCACTGCTTCGGCATCACCCTGCGCAGCAATGTCACCCTGCTGCTCGAGAGCGGCTGCGTGCTCAAGGCCGCCCGCCCCACGGCCGAGGCGGGCTATGTCGAACCCGGGCCCGATGGACGCTATCCCCGCTGGAACGGTTCGCTCATCTACGCCGAGGGTATCCACGACGCGGGCGTGATCGGTCCGGGGCTCATCGACGGCTCGGACGTCGTGACCCGGGGCTTCGGCAGCGACATCCCCTACCCCGTCCCCAGCCGCATCTTCACCATCCGGGAGAGCCGCAACCTGCTCTTCCGGGACTTCTCCGTCCGGATGGGCGGAGCGCGCGTGCTCTGGCTGGTCGGGGCCGACAACGTGACCCTGCAGGGTCTGCGGATCGATTCCAATCGCGACGGCATCGACATCGACTGCTGCCGCCATGTCCGCGTGTCCGACTGCACGGTCAACTGCCTCAATGACGATGCCATCGTCCTCAAGAGCTCCTATTCGCTCGGCCGCGTGCAGGCCTGTGAGGACATCACCATCACGGGCTGCCAGGTATCCGGCTTCGATCCGGGAACCTTCCTGGACGGAACCTACGGCCGCAGCATCGACGAGGCGCCCGACCTGGACGGTCCCACGGGACGTATCAAGTTCGGCACCGAGTCCGTGGGCGGATTCCGCGGCATCACGGTCACGGGCTGCGTCTTCGAGCGCTCCCGCGGGCTCGCGCTGGAATGCGTGGACGGCGGCATCGTGGAAGATATCAACATCTCGAACATCGTGATGCGGGACATCTGCACCGCTCCGATCTTCCTGCGGCTGGGCCACCGCGGCCGCGGCCCGGAGGGGCGCGGGCCGGGGGTGCTGCGCCGCATCAAGCTCTCCCACATCACGGTGGACGGGGCCGACGCCCGCTATGCTTCCCCCTTCGTCGGGATCTCCGACGCCTGGATCGAGGATGTGTCCGTGAGCGACGTGCTGATCCGCTACCGGGGCGGCCTGTCGCTCTCCGACGCCGAGGACCAGCAGCTCAGCAACAGTTTCTTCACCGCCGAGGGCATCAACGGCCAGGGCGGTCCCAACACCGGCGGTCTGCCTACCAAGGCCCGTGCGGAGGACATCGCGCCCCGCGAGGCCTACGCCATCCCGGAGTGCCGTACGGCCTACCCGGAGCCTTCCATTTTCGGCGTCCTGCCGGCCTGGGGGCTGTTCGTCCGCTATGCCAGGCGGATCAGCTTCCGCGATGTGCGCATCGAGACCGAAATGCCCGACACGCGTCCGGCCATCGTGCTGATGAATGCGGAGGAGATCCGTTTCGACGGCCTGAGCATTTCCAACGCCGCCGCTGCGCCCGCCTTCGTACTCCGGGATGTACGGGGCCTGCAGGTCTCCGGCTCCCCCGGCCGCAAAGAGCTCCGGATCAAACAAGCCGACAACAAGACTATACAATAATAATTATGGACAACGAGATTCTCAAGGCGCTCCGCGAGCGCCGCAGCATCCGGCGCTACAAGCCGGAACAGATTTCTGATGAGGCCTTGCAGGCTGTGCTCGAAGCCGGTACCTGGGCCCCGACGGCGATGGGCCGCCAGGACCCCTGGATCGTGGCCGTACAGCGACCGGAACTGGTCGCGCGCATCGATGCGATGAACGGGGAGATCCTGGGCCGCCCCGCTCCTTTCTACGGCGCCCCGACGATCGTGCTCGTCTTCGGCTCCGACCCCGCGGTCTGGCCCAACTCCATCCCCGACGGCAGCCTCGTGCTGGGCAATATGATGCTGGCCGCCCACGCCGTAGGGCTCGGCTCCTGCTGGATCAACCGCGAACGGGAGATGTTCGCCACGGCGGAAGGCAAGGCCCTGATGGCCGAGCTGGGTCTCCCCGAAGGGCTGATCGGCATCGGCGCCCTCGCCCTCGGCTACCCCGCCGCCTTCCCGCCCTCCGTCAAACCCCGCAAGGACGGCTACTGGCGCATCATTAAATAAAAAGAAGGCGACCTTCGCGGGTCGCCTTCTTCATTTGGAAGCGCTTACTGCTCATCCGGGCCGTTGTTATTGTTTCCGAAATCACCGTAGTCCGGCTGAGGCCCCTGGGGACCCTGAGGCCCCTGCTGAGGGCCGCCCTGCGCGGCGCGGGCCATATCTTCGGAAGCTGCATGCCAGGCGGCCTCGAGGGCGGCGTTGGCGCTGTCGATGGCGGAGATGTTCTTCTCGTCCACGGCCTTCTTGAGGTCGGCGCAGGCCGCCTCGATGGCGGAACGCTTGTCGGCGGGAATCTTGTCGCCGTAGTCCTTGAGGTTGCGCTCGGTCTGGAAGACCATCGCGTCGGCGCTGTTGAGCTTGTCCGCGCGCTCCTTCTCGGCGCGGTCGGCGGCCTCGTTGGCCTTGGCCTCGTCGCGCATACGCTGGATTTCGGCGTCGGACAGGCCGCTGGAGGCCTCGATGCGGATGTGCTGCTCCTTGCCCGTGGACTTGTCCTTCGCGGAAACGCTCAGGATGCCGTTGGTATCGATGTCGAAGGAGACTTCGATCTGCGGGATGCCGCGCGGCGCCGGGGCGATGCCGTCGAGGTGGAAGATGCCGATCTGCTTGTTGTCCTTGGCCATCGGGCGCTCGCCCTGCAGGACGCGGATCTCGACGGACGGCTGGTTGTCGGACGCCGTGGAGAAGACCTGGTCCTTGTGGACGGGGATGGTGGTGTTGGACTCGATGAGCTTGGTCATCACGCCGCCGAGGGTCTCGATGCCGAGGCTCAGCGGGGTCACGTCCAGCAGCAGGACGTCCTTGACGTCGCCGGCAAGCACACCGCCCTGGATCGCGGCGCCGATGGCGACCACCTCGTCCGGGTTGACGCTCTTGTTCGGCTCCTTGCCGAAGAAGTCCTTGACCATCTGCTGGACCTTCGGGATACGGGTGGAACCGCCGACGAGCAGGACCTCGTCGATCTGGGAGGCGCTCAGGTGAGCGTCCTCGAGGGCCTTGCGGCAAGGCTCGATGCTGCGGCGGAAGAGGTCGTCGCAGAGGGTCTCGAACTTGGCGCGGGTCAGCGTCTTCACCAGGTGCTTCGGCATTCCGTCGACTGCGGTGATGTACGGCAGGTTGATCTCGGCCGCGGTGGCGTTGGAGAGCTCGATCTTGGCTTTCTCGGCAGCCTCCTTGAGGCGCTGGAGGGCCATCGGGTCTTTCTTCAGGTCGATGCCGCCGTTGTCGGTGGCGAACTCGCGGGCCAGCCACTCGATGACGGCCTGGTCGAAGTCATCGCCGCCCAGGTGGGTGTCGCCGTTGGTGGACTTCACCTCGAACACACCGTCGCCGAGCTCCAGGATGGAGATATCGAAGGTGCCGCCGCCGAGGTCATAGACCGCGACTTTCATATTCTTGTTCTTCTTGTCCAGACCATAGGCGAGGGCCGCGGCCGTCGGTTCGTTGATGATACGCTTGACATCCAGACCGGCGATCTTGCCGGCTTCCTTGGTGGCCTGGCGCTGCGAGTCGGAGAAGTAGGCCGGCACGGTGATGACCGCTTCGGTAACTTCCTGGCGGAGGTAGTCCTCGGCCGTCTTCTTCATCTTCTGGAGGATGATGGCGGAGATTTCCTGCGGCGAATAGAGTCGGCCGTTGATGTCCACGCGCGGAGTGTTGTTCTCGCCGCGGACCACCTTGTAAGGCACGCGGGCGATCTCGCGGTTCACCTGGTCGTAGGTTTCGCCCATGAAGCGCTTGATCGAGAAGACGGTGTTGTGAGGATTGGTGATGGCCTGGCGCTTGGCGGGGTTGCCCACTTTGCGTTCGCCATTGTCAGTGAAGGCGACGATGGACGGCGTGGTGCGCGCGCCTTCGTCATTGATGATAACGGTCGGCTGGTTGCCTTCCATTACGGACACGCAGGAGTTGGTGGTGCCCAGATCGATTCCGATAATTTTTCCCATAATATCTGACTTTTAAAATTTCTCTTTTGTCACCCGCCTCTCCGACGGGCCGCGGAAGGATTCATCAAAACCTTTGCCAACGGCCATTCGCTGACAAATTGTCATTCTTTAGTTACTTTCCGGGCAGCAGGGCGCCCCCCTCCGCGGGCGGGTGCCGGCTCTGGAATAGAATTGCCGCCAGCCCGGTGCGGGCTGGCGGCAATTTCTTGATCAATGGTTTTTCCGTTTTGGGTGGTTCTCGCCGCTACATTTCAACTAAATGATTCTTCCATTCCGACCAATCATGATGGGAATAATAACTAGCTCTTGACCCGGAAGGGACATAGAGCTTAAATGTAGTGGGGCAGGCATAGAAGAAATTGGATTCATTATAATTAATGGCCTTCGGAGGCGTTGTCGGATAGCAATAGACAGTGGCCAGGCTCGAGCAATACTGAAATGCACGATAGCCCATCTTTTCCACGGCGGCAGGAATGGTAACGGTCTCAAGAGAAGAGCAAGTGTCGAAAGCCTGTTCCCCTATCGACGTGACGGTCTCGGGAATTGAAATGCTTGCCAGTGAAGAACACCGGTTGAAGGTGTGGTCGGCAATCACCGTAATCCTGTTGGGCAGTTTGATCGTTTTCAAACCGCGGCAACCGGAGAATGCAGCCTCCCCGATGGACGTAACGCTGTTCGGAATAGACACGTCATCGAGGACACTGCAGGCGGCGAAAGCCCTATTCCCGATCGAAGTGACGCCTAATGGAATCGATACTCTTTCAAGGGAAGCACAATTGAGGAAGGTTTCTTCGCCAATTTCCGTTACATTCTGAGGGATGGCGAAAGCCTCCAGGGAGGAACAACCGCTGAAGACGGCAGATTCCAGCGTAGTAATCTTGTCGGAGGATTCAAGGACCACTTCTTTCAGAGATGCACAGTCCTTGAATGCTCCGTACTCAATCTTCGTGACGCTGGCAGGGATGATGATCCTGGAAAGTGCCGTCCCAAGGAAAGCATGACTCAATATAGATTCCACCCCGGAAGGAATGATGACCGAGGAAAGATTACTACATTTATTGAAAGCCATTTCACCGATGGACGTAAGGTGCTTTGGCAGGACCACCTTGCTCAGGTTCTTACACAAAGCGAAAGTCTGGTCCAACGTCGTCATTCCGGTGAAATACTGGAAGAAAGTGGCATCGGTCAGATCCTCGTTTGTATGAAGTTTGATGACAGCCTGAGCCGCTTCATACTTGCTGAGATAGCCGTTTGAATTCCGATCATTCGTCAGTGTCAATATCCGGTTCCTGACCGATTCCGGCTGGCCCAGCAGGACGTCCTCGTTGTCGGGATCCTTGAGGGTGATGGATTTCGTATAGCCCTTTCCGGGTGCGACGACGGCCTTGCTGATGGAACCGCCCGTCAGACCATAGCCTTTGTAGACATTGTCCATGCTGATGCTGAAATCCACCTCGTCGTCGTAAGGGCTGTCATCCAGGATACGCTGGCCGGAGCCCGCCATGACGGCCATATATAGTGTTCCGCCCGTGGCTGAAGAAGCGTGGAACGTACCCGTTACGGTGGAATTCCAACCCTGGGTGTCCCCCCAACCAGTCGCAGAATAGGATGCCTGGGCACACATATGCCAGTCGTAAGTGACGTTTACCGTATAATCTCTTGCCAGATCAGACTCTTCCGAGGGTATTTTAACATTCATCTTTACGTAGCTGGTGTACAATTCAAACTCGAATTTCTTTGCCTCGTAAGTGGTTTCGCCCCCATAGAGGAGGGTGCGGCTTACAAGCGCTTCGAGATCGGAATCTATGGAACCTGTGCTGAAATCCATCGTCAGTTTGTTGGTGGAAGGATCGACGTTGAAAATGCCCGCTTCTACTCCTGCTACTGGAAGCAGAACGGCGTGGAGGCGTTTGCCGGCCAGATCGGCCTCGGTCTTGCCGTCCTTGAGGACCAGGTCGCCCGTGAAGACGGCCGAACGCTCTCCGGCACCGGATTTGAGCGTAAGGATGGAACTTTCAATAATCCCCGAACAGTTGACCAGGAGCTGGTCCCCGGTGGAAAAGACGATATTGGAGGTGCTGCCGTCCTTCATGCCGACCTTGGTCTGGGGCGATCCGGCCTCCGCCGTGAAGGGAACGAGGAGCCCGGAGGGGTCCGCCGCCGCAGCCGGATCTGTGTCGGGAGCGAGGATGTCGCGGGTGCAGGAGAATGCAAGTGCCGCCGCAAGGGGCAGGACAAAAAGAAATGCTTTCGTTTTCATGTCAACGCCAATTAAAAGGTGAAACCAGGAAGATTCCCGGTGCCCATGCCGTCCGGGTCGCTGATGCAGATGATTCCTTCGACCGCCACATCCAGGACTGTCGCCCGGGGGGTCTCGTACAATTCTTTTTCCTTCATAAGCATATGATCGTTATTATTGATTTCTGATTTCGCAACCTACAAATGTAGTTTTTTGGCGGGGATGTTCCATTCATTATTTTTCAGTAATTTGGCCTCCGGGGATACTGAAAAAGGATGATTTTTGGCATTTCCGCCCGATTCCTGCTAACTTTGTACTATGAAGCAAACCCTCTTCCTACTCGCCCTCTCCCTGGCGCTCTTTGCCTGCGCCGGATCGGGAAAACCTGCCGGCGATGCCGGATCCGACATACCCGCACTCATCGAAGAAGCCGCCGCCGACCTGTCCGCCCAGCGTTTCGAGCCCGCGATGGACAAGGCGCTCCGCGCGCTGGCGCTTTCCCGCGAGAGCGGCTCCGCACGCGAAGAGGTGCAGGCCCTGCAGGCCATCATCGGCATCGACATCATGGCCAGCCGGGACGAGGACGCCTGGGACAAGGCGCTGGAGGCGGAAGCCCTCGCCCGGGAACACGCCTTCAAGCAGGAACTCGCCGGCATCCTCGTCGCCAAGGCGAAGCTTTGCTCCTATGCGGAGATCTCGCCCGAGACCGGCCGGAACGACGAGGGCCTGGGCTATGCGGCCGAAGCGCTTTCGCTCGCCGAGCAGACCGGAGCCCTGGAGGAGCAGTGCGAGGCCTGCTACATCATCGGCTCGCTGCACATCAACAAGAACCGCTGGAGCGACCCCATCGACCCGGAGATCTACCGCACGGCCGGGCAATGGCTGGACCGCGGGCAGGCCCTCGCCGACAGCTGCGGCCTTCCGCGCTTGAAGCGCAACGGCATCCTCTTCCGTTCCCGCTGGTTCCAGCAAGGCGACCGCAACGAGGAGGCCATCCAATACTTCGAGCAGGTGCTGTCCGCGCTTCCGGAGGACGACTACCTCACCGCATCCAGCCTGGACGACCGCCTGGTACGGCTCTATACCCGCACGGGCCGCTACCAGGACGCCCTGGACATCCACGACGACTATGTCTACCGGATGCAGAAGTACATCCTGCAGAAGCAGGACGAGACCCTGCAGGAGATGGAGACCCGCTTCGAAGTGCAGCAGAAGGAGCGCGAACTGGAACGCAGCCGCTACCGGACCGGCCTGCTGGTACTGGCCCTGCTGCTGGCCGCATCGGGCATCTTCATCCTGCTGAGCCACCTGGACAGGCTGCGCCGCCGCAACGCGGAACTCCAGCAGAGCAACGATACCAAGGAGCAGATCATCGAGGTCATTTCCAAGGACCTCAAGAGTCCGGCGGACGGTTATGCCTCCAAACTGGAGGAACTCGCGGCGAATCCCGGCATCCTGAACGAGAAGGTGGCCGCCTACGTGGAGGAATCGATGAGGATCCGCGCCAGCCGGATTGCGGATCTCAGCCTGTCGCAGCGCGAAATCCAGATTATCCGCCTCAGCGCCCAGGGCCTGAAGGCCGCCGAGATTGCCGAGCGCACCTTCCTCTCCGTCAACACCGTCAACACCCACCGCCAGCGCATCTACGCCAAGATGAATGTGAAGAACGTCTCCGACATGATCCGCAAGGCGGGCGAACTGGGCATCCTCTGAGTGCTTTTTTTGCTATCTTTGCGGCATGGAATACAGGCAGCTGACCCCAGTGGAATTCGAGGACCTCGCAGGGCGCATCCTCTATGAGGACAACCACCTGCTGGTCTTCAACAAGCGCCCGGGCGAGATCACCCAGGGCGACAAGACCGGCGACGAGCCTCTGACCGAGACCCTCAAGGCCTTCATCGCGCAGCGGGACGCCAAGCCGGGCAAGGTTTTCCTGGGCCTGCCCCACCGCCTCGACCGCCCCGTCAGCGGGGTCTGCCTGCTCGCCAAGACCTCCAAGGCCCTGGAGCGGCTCACGGCGATGTTCCGCGACGGCGGCGCCCGCAAGACCTACTGGGCCCTCTGCTGTGCGCGCCCCGAGCCCCCCGAGGGGCATCTGGAGGAATGGATCGTCCGCAATGAGCAGCAGAACAAATCCTACATCGTCGCGCCCGGGGCCACCCCCCGGAAGGATGCCAAACTGGCCAGGCTCGACTACCGCTACCTGCGCAGCACGGACCGCTACCACCTCGTGGAAGTGGACCTGCTCACCGGCCGCCACCACCAGATCCGCTGCCAGCTCGCCCACCTGGGCTGCCCGATCAAGGGCGACTTGAAGTACGGTGCCCCGCGCTCCAACCCCGACGGCGGCATCTGCCTGCACGCCAGGTGCATCCGCTTCACCCATCCCGTCAAAAAAACGGGAATGGAGGTTTCGGCCCCCATTCCCGCATCCTGGAAAGGTATCTGACGTATCCTAACGGTAGTCGATGTAGTTGTTCACCGGCGCAATCTGGAACACGAACTCGTAGTCCTGGTACGGGAGCATGTACTCCTGCAGCGGCAGGGCACCCCAGCTCGTCACGCAACCCAGACCCATCTGGGCCTTGTCCACGAGGACGTTGGTCAGGTCGGCCACCGGGACCTCCGGAGAGTGTCCGTTCGCCTTGGCGAGTCCCTCGTCGAGCGACTCGATGGTGTAGTGCAGGGCGGAGGCGGAGAAGGCATCCGTGGACGTGATCTGGATACCGTTGCCGGCATCGTTGAGCATCTTCCACCAGCGGATGTCGCTCTTGGTGCCGTTCTCCTGCGGACGGATGTACGGATAGAACTGCTCATCCACGGTCTGTGACCAGATGCCCAGGTCGGTGACCGACTTGCGGTCGGCGTAGTTCTCCATCGGGCCGCGGCCGTAGTAGACCACGCGCTCGAAGTTCTTGGGCATCACGATCTGCATACCGAAGCGGAAGAGGTTGGAGATGTTCTCCTTGGCGGGATCCGCGGTCATCTTCTCGGTGACCTTGATCACACCCTGGTTGTTGATCTCGTAGCAGAGCAGCAGGTCGGCAAGATCCACAATCTCGAGTTTGCAGGTGACCTTCGCGATGCCGTCCTCGACAACTGCCGTGATGGGAGGCTCGGGACGCTGCATCGGGGCGCCGGCCTGGCGCTGCTGCTGGCCGCGCTGTCCGCGCTGCATCATGCCCATGCCCTTCAGGGCAATCTGCGGGTTCTTCCAGGCGATGTAGCGGCGCTGGAGGTTGGCACCGAAGTCGTTGTCGGTCGGGGCACGCCAGAAGTTCGGAGTGATGGCCGTACCTTCCTTCAGCATCTCGGTCCCGTTCACGCAGTAGCGGGTGATGTAGCCCGTGTTGCGGGCGATCTCCACCGTGAAGTTCTCGCCTTCGATGACGTAGTAGGTGCGGTCGTTGTCCTTAATCACGGGAGCAGCCGGCTCATAGCCGCCGAAGGAGACGTTCTTCGCCGCGAGGTCGCAGAAGTCGTAGTCGCGCAGCGAGAACTGCTGCTTGGCCACGATGTGTCCGGCAGGCAGCAGGCCTTCGCGCTCCTTGAGGATGTACTTGACATTGAGCAGCCACTCGCCCTTGTCGCCGACCGCGCCGATCGACACGGGCACCTGGGCCGTCGCCTGCGGGGCCACGGAGAGATTCTCCACGGTGCCCGTGCGCACCACGGTACCGTCGCAGAGCAGCTCCCAGGTCAGGCGGTAGGCGCTCAGGTCGCGGAAGAAGTTCTCGTTGAACACGCTCAGGCGGCCGGCGGCGATGCCCGTGGCGTCCGTCCAGATGTTCTGGTAGTAGTAGCCGACCTCATACATGTGCGGGTTCGGTACGCGGTCCGGGCTGATAAGGCCGTTGTCGCAGAAGTTGGTATCGCTGCCGTCATAGCGGTTGAAGTCGCCGCCGTAGGCATAGATGGTCACGCCGTTCTTGCCCTTCCAGCGGACGCTCTGGTCCACGAAGTCCCAGATGAAACCGCCCTGGAGCTTGTCGTACTTGCGGTAGAGGTCCCAGTACTCCTTGAAACCGCCCTCGGAGTTGCCCATCGCGTGGGCGTACTCGCACTGGATGAGCGGCTTGGTCATCTCGGGGTTGGTCGCATAGCGGACGATCCCCTCGTAGCCGGCGTACATCGGGCAGTAGATGTCGGTCTTGCCGTCGATCGGAGCCCGCTCGTACTGGACGGGACGGGTGAGGTCCTCGGCCTTGATCCAGTCGTAGGCGGCCTCGAAGTTGGGGCCGTAGCCGGCCTCGTTACCCAGCGACCAGACGATGATGGCCGGGTGGTTATAGCCGCGCTGGACATTGCGCTGGTTGCGCTGCATATGGGCGAGGGCATAGTCATCGCGACGGGCGAGGGTGCGGTCGCCGTAGCCCATGCCGTGGGACTCGATGTTGGCCTCGGCCACCATATAGATGCCATACTCGTCGCAGAGGTCATACCAGAAATTGTCATCCGGATAGTGGCAGGTACGCACCGCGTTGAGGTTGAACTGCTTCATGATCTGGATATCCTGCATCATGCGCTCGCGGGAAATCACGTAGCCGCCATCCGGGTCGAGCTCGTGGCGGTCGGCGCCCTTGATCAGGACGGGCTTGCCGTTGACGAGCAGCTGGGCGTTCTTGATCTCCACTTTGCGGAAGCCCACGCGCACGGGGATGGTCTCCCCCGCCGCGGTGGCCTTGAGGGTGTAGAGGTTGGGGGTCTCGGCCGTCCATTTGGCGGGATTGGCGACCTCCATCTTCACGTGGACCTCTCCGCCGCGCGAGGGGCTCTTGACGCTGGCGCTGCCCACCTTACGGCCCGTGGGGTCGAGCAGCTCGACCTCCGCCGTACCGGGGTTGCCCTTGAATGTCAGGCAGACGTCCAGCTGGCCGTTCCGGTACTGGGGATCCAGGTCGGGCGTGGCGCGGATGTCCTCGATGCGGGCCTTGGCACGAGCATAGAGGTAGCAGTCGCGGGCGATGCCGCTGTAGCGGAAGAAATCCTGGTCCTCCAGATAGGTGCCGTCGCACCAGCGGAAGATCTGCATGGCGATGAGGTTCTTCTGGCCGGGCTTGACATACTTGGTGATGTCGAACTCGGCCTCCAGCTTGCTGTCCTCGCTATAGCCCACGAAAGAGCCATTGACCCAGACATAGATGCAGGAGGTGGCGGAGCCGATGTGCATGATGACATCCTTGCCGGCCCAGCCGGCAGGAATCGCGAATTCGCGGCGGTAGGAACCTACGTGGTTGTTCGCGACGGGAATCTCGGGCGGATTGCTGGTAAACTGGTTGCGCCAGGCCCAGCCCGTGTTGACATAGACGGGATCGCCATAGCCGTTGAGCTCCCAGATGCCGGGGACGACCATATCATCCCAGCCCTTGTCGTCGAAGGACGCGTTCCAGAATCCCGTGGGGCGCTGGTTGGCGCTGTTGACCCAGTTGAATTTCCACTTGCCGTGGAGGGTCAGGTAGTTGGCCGAGGCCTCGGGCGCCGTGGTGGCTTCGCCGTCATTGTACGCGAAATAGTTCGTGTGCATCGGGGCGCGGTTCACCTCGTTGAGTGTCGGGTCCTGCCACTCCTTGAAGGTCTGGGCCGAGACGGCCAGGCCGGCCAGGCACAGAAGGGTTACAAGAAAGGTTTTTTTCATTGTGGGAAGGGTTATTAATTATCTTTGATGTTCCATTCGTCCAGCCACTCGATGTACGGGGTGCCGTCCTCCTCGAAGCGGATGGGAAGCCAGATGTAGCGGGCGTCGATCGGATGGCGGGGACGCCAGATGTCAGCCATGAAGATGTACAGGTCCTTCTTGCCGGGAACCGGCAGGATGAAGGTGCTCTGTCCGCCGTAGGTAATCTCGGACTTTTCGCCCCGGCAGGGGTTCGGGTGCTGGGTCCAGGGGCCCCAGATCGAAGGCGCGGAGAACATCCGGGCGGCGTTCGGGTCCCAGCCCGTGCAGCCGGAGGTGATCATCCAGTAGGTGCCGTTGCGCTTGAAGATGGCGGGCGCCTCATTGTGGCCGGCCGGCGCCACGCGGATATAGCGGCCGCTGTGGCTGAGGTAGTCGTCGGACAGTTCGGCGATGTTGAGGGTCAGGTTCTCCTCGGCGGCGTAGATATGGTAGGCCTTGCCGTCGTCATCCACGTACAGGGTCATGTCACGGGACATCTGGCCGCCTTCGAAATCGCGCTTGTAGTACATGCCGCGGTTGATGGCCTCGAGCCATTCGGGCGTCCAGGACTTGAGCGGCTGCTCCAGGGCATCGACATAGGCGAGGTCCTCGTCGGTGACGTTCTCGGCCGGGATGCCCGGGTTGACGCGACCGGACCCGATGTAGGTGTAGGGGCCCGTGACATTGTCGCTGACGGCCACCGCGGCGCGGGCGGCGCTGTAGCCCCGTCCCCGGAGTTCGAGGTGGAACCACATCACGAATTTGCCGGTCTTCTTGTTGTAGATGACCTTCGGACGCTCCAGCGTGCAGCCGCGGGTGATGTCACTCTCGGGATCGTCGGATACGCTGAGGGCGACCCCCTCGTATTTCCAGTTGACCAGGTCCTTGGAGGAATAGCAGGTCACCCCCACGAAGGCGCTGCTGGACCGCTCGCCCTTGTGCTCGCCGAACCAGTAGAAAGTGCCGTCGTGGACCAGGATGCCGCCGCCGTGGGCGTTGATGTGCTCTCCGCGGTCGTCCGGCCAGATCTCACCGGAGCGGATCGGCGCATCGGTGTACGGCGAACAGGCCTGAAGGGCGCAGAGCAGGCCCGCGAATGCAAGCAGGATCGTTTTGGGAATCAATCTCATAGTTATCTATTATTCATTTTGGTAAACTCTGACATAGTCGATGCAGTAGCGCTGCGGGAAGATACTTCCGGAAGGGTCGCCGCCGTTCTGCCCGCCGATCGCATAGTCCAGCAGGATGTAGTGGGCGAAGTCCGGGTGGTCGTTGCTGAACGGGTTCTCGGTGTTGCCCCGGAATCCGCCGTTGACCGTCTCAGACAGGTCCACAGTATTGAGGACCTCGCCGTCCAGGGAGAGGACGAGCTGCCCGGGCGTCCAGTCCATCGTCCAGACGTGGTATTTCTCCACCCAGTCCGGATCCTTCTCGAGGAAGTGGGACAGTGGATGATGCGTCGTCCGCCATTTCGAGGAGCCGCTTGCGGCCCCCCAGGCAGCATTCGCCAGGATGGTCGGGGTATCCCGCACCAGGTAGTACTCCATCACGTCGATCTCGCCGCAAAACGGCCAACCCCAGCGGTTGCCCAGGGTCCAGATGGCAGGCCAGGAACCTTTCTCAATGGAGATCTTGGCCCGGACTTCCAGTTTGCCGTATTTGAAGGTGAAACTGTTGCGGGTGTTGACGCTGCCGGAGGTATATTCGGCCACCTTGCGGGAGCGCTTCCAGTCGCGCTCCGGGGCGGAAGGGTCGTAGTTGGGATTCTCGACCTGCTCACGACGCGCTTCCAGGACCAGGGCGCCGCCCTCGACGAAGCAATTCTCCTCCTTGTACCACTGATGCTCCTGGTTGCGCACGAATCCCAGCTCGTAGGACCAGTCGGGCCCCGGGCGGCCGGGAATGTCGAATTCGTCGTGCCAGACCAGCTTCATGCCGTCGTAACGGGCAGGCGCAGCGCTGCGGGGAAGCGGCTTGTACGCCTGGCGGGACGTGCCGCAACCCGCCAGCAACAGGCAGGCGGCGCAGGCGGCAAGGGCCAGGTTCAGGACTTTATTCACGGTGTGCAGGATTACGATTGTCAAATTGATAAGAAAGATTCATGTCAGGGCCGCACCCTGACATGAATCTGAAAAGCAGCAACTTACTTGGTCGCGGACTGGTCAGCATCGGTGGGCCAGTACGGATTCTGCCAGATCACCGAAGCCGAAGCCGTCTCACCGTCAGGAGAGGTAAGAAGCATCTGGGAGATGGGAATCGGGTTGAGGTAGTGGGCCATGTGCCAGTGGATACCGTTGAAACCGTTCTTGGCCTCGTAGGTCTGGAACGGGCGCAGATACTCGCTGAGGGCTTTCTCGGACACGTTGGACTTGTTGCTGGTCCGGTCGGCCTTCAGGTCGCTGAACCAGCCCTCCATCGGGGTATTCCAGAGGTGGAAACCCTCGACCTGATAGCCGTACTGGGCACCGCCCTGTGCAAGCTGGTCCATCGCACGCCAACGGCGCAGGTCGTTGTAGCGGAAGCCCTCGGAGAGTAGCTCGCAGCGACGCTCGCGGCGGATGTTGTAGAGGGTCTTGTCGGTCAGGACCTTCCCGGCGGAATAGGCGCCCCAGTCGAACTCGGCCTCCTTGGCCATGTCGGTGGCGTCGATGGTCTTCTGGTAGTCCGGATCCACTTTGGCGCGCGTACGCAGGGCCTTCCAGTAATTGGCGGCCGTGGCGTCCACGCTGCCGTTCAGCTCGTAGCTGGCCTCCATGTAGTTGAGCAGGGCCTCGGCCGCACGGAAGATCACCGCTCCGGTGTAGCCGCCGTTGTTGGCATAGTGCAGCACGTCGAGGGCGCCGCCCTTGTGCAGGGAATAGCCCGTGGAGTAGCCACGCTCGCTGTCGGCCTCGGTGATGTGCGGAGCATCCTCCACAACCTTCACTTCCGTACCCTTCGGGTTGCCGATGTTGTAGATGACATTCTTGTCGCCGGGGGACTTGAGGAAGATGGACAGACGCGTATCGCGGTTCGTCCGGACATCGGCGAGGGTCTTGTCACCTTTGTAGTAGCCGTCGCCATCGGCGTAGCTGCCGTGGGTGTAGACCGGAGTGCCGTCCAGCATCAGGAAGTTCTGCACATAGGCGCGGGTCAGACCCACCATGTAGTTGCCGCGGCCGGCGGCCTGCGGAACGGCATGGGTGGAATAGCTGGAGTGATATTGACGCCACATCAGCACCTCGGGAACATTGGAGAGGCTCTCGGAGGCGAACATATTGAAGTACGGGTTGGCCGCATCCGACTCGGCCTGCTGCATTACGCCGGTGTTGGCGGTAAGTTTGCTCACATAGGCATCACCCACCTGTTTGGCGGCATCCATGGCCTGCTGGAGGAACCACTTGGCCTCGTTCTCGACGCTGCCGGTGGAATAGGTATAGGATCCGCCGGGCCACTCCGACCCGCCGGGCACGAAGGCCGTGCCGGCGAAATACTTCAGCCAGGTGCCCTCGAACAGGGCCACGCGGGACTTCAGCAACAGGGCTGCGTCCTTGTTGATGCGGGTGGTCTCGAAATTGACGCCGCCCATCAGCTTGATGGCCTCGTCGAGGTCCTCGAGGATGAAGCGGGCGACCTCGTTCTGCGGTGCGCGGCGGCTGGCCTCGGTCAGCACCTCCATATCATCGGGAAGCGGTTCCTTGATGATCGGGTAGTCTCCGAAGGTTATCAACTTCGTATAGTAGTAATAAGCGCGCAGGAAGTAGGCCTCACCGATGCAATGCTTGATGCGGGCATCCGTGCCTGAGATCTTGCCTTCAGCGTATTTCGGGAGCACCTGCTCCAGGAAATAGTTGACATAGTAGAGGTTCTGGAAACTCCAGTTGCTGTCCGTGGAAGGGACCTTCCACAGGTTGTCCATGTAGCGGTTCTGGATGGTCCGGGTAACCTGGTTGTCCGTGCCGGAGTCATTCCCGAGCAAGCCGTAGCTGTAGGTGCCGTGGCCGGGAAGGATATTGGCATATTCGCGCAGCAGGGAGGCCTGAAGCTGGCTCTCATCCGAGAAGTACCCCTCCGGGGAAATCTGGGACATGGGCTCCTTGTTGAGGAAATTGTCGCAGGCAGTCAGTCCGCCGACGATCAACACACCCATCAGGATCTTGCCGAAAATATTCATCTTGTTCATAATCTTCTTCATTAAGCATTAGAAAGTGAGGGAGACACCGAAGGACCAGGTGCGGGAGAGCGGATAGGCATTACCGCTGCGGCCGCCGGAAATGGTCTCAGGATCAAACAGACGCATCAGTGCGGAGCCGGTCCAGAGGTTGTCCGCGGACATGAAGATGCGGGCGCGGTTCAGGCCGATCTTGCCGGTCAGGCTCGTCGGCAGGGTGTAACCGAGCTGGAGGTTCTTCAGACGGATGTAAGCCGCGTTCTGCAGGTAACGGGTCTGGGTCTGCTGGTTCTTGCTGGTGTTGAACACCGGACGAGGATAATAGGAGTCGAGGTTGGCAGCCAGCTGGTGGCCGGCCAGGCCGCTAGGCTCGGCGCGGAAGTAATCGACATGGTCGTAGAAGCCGCAGGACCACCACTGGTTGCTGGTGACACCCCAGAACTGCTCGTTGCTCAGCCACACATCGTGCTTGAGCACGCCCTGGAAGAGGATGCGGATATCAAAGCCCTTGTAGTCGGCCGCAAGGTTGAGGCCGAAGAAGTAATGGGAGTTGCTGTTGCCGATCACCTTGAGGTCACCGTGGTCCTCGAGGGTCTGGGCGCCGCGGGTGATGCCCGGCTTGCCGTCCAGGTCAGCGTACATGATGTCGCCGGCCGCCCACTGGGAGCCCAGGGAAGACTGGCCGCCGACCTTCTCGAGATGGGCGTCCATCTCGGCCTGGGTCTTGGCGATACCGACGGTCTCGAAGCCCCAGATCTCGCCCATTTCGTGTCCTACGTTATAGGAGGAGATGGCGTGGGTCGTATTGCCGGGATAGCGCGTGATGATCGTACGGGAGTCGGAGATGTTTCCGGAAATGGTGTAACCGAGACCGAACTTGGTGCGGTCGCGCCACGAGAAGTTGAGTTCCCAACCGACCGTCTTGAGGTCGGAGTTGTTGCTGTTCGGGGCACTCAGACCGAGGGTGGCGGGGAGCGTCAGGGACGGGCCCACCATGTTCTTGGTGTCGCGGCGGAAAGCTTCGACCGTGCCCGTGAAGCGGTTGTTAAAGGCGCCCCAGTCCAGACCGAGGTTATAGGTGATGACCTTCTCCCAGGTCAGCGAGGAGCTGATCAGGCTGCCGACATAGGCGGTATTGGGACGGTTGCCATTGTAGATCCAGCTACCGTTGGCCGTGCCGAGGGTCATGGTCCGGTAGGTCGGGTAATAGCCGGAGGTATTCTGGTTGGAAAGGGTACCGTAGGAGAGGCGCAGCTTGAGCATATTGACCGAGCGCTTGAGATCCTTCCAGAACGGCTCCTGGGCGACGTTCCAACCCAGGGAGACGGACGGGGACCAGGTCCAGCGGCGGTTCTGGCGGAAACGGGAAGTACCGTCGTAGCGGAGGTTGGCCTCGACCAGGTAACGGCCCTGGTAGTCGTAGTTGATACGGCCGAAGAAGCCGGCGGTGGACCATTCGTTGGTGGTACCGGAAATGGTCGGATTGACGGCGGAGCCGCCATTGTTCAAACCGGTGGTCAGACTGAGGACAGGCAGGTTGACGTCCTGCAGGCCGTTGCGGCGGGCGGAGAAGCTCTTGATCTGCTCTTCATCGGACTGGAAACCGACCATAGCCTTGAAGTTGTGGACTTTCTGGATGTCGAAGGTGTAGTCGGTGTAGATGTTCCAGTTGAAGTGCTGCGTCCGGCTCTGGCTGTTCTCCAGGTAGTTGGAAGCCGTGTTGGACAGCGGGATGAGTTCACCGGCGGTGTTGTGCTCACGCATCGGGAGGCTCAGGATGACGCCGTTGGTGGTGTTGTTGCGGAAGTTGAACTCGATGTGGGTGACCCAGTTCTTGATCGGCTCCAGGGTGAGGGTGGCCTGCTGGGACAGGTTGTCGGTCATCGAATCGTTATAACCGCTCTCTTGGAGTTTCTGGGCCAGGGAACCGCCGGAACCGTTGCCGGAGAAGTAGCCGTTCGGGTCATAGATCGGCAGGTTCGGCCAGCACTGGCGGCCGAGCTCATTGTAC